>CEUZ01215719.1_pt1 | contig 16122 bp, 14 predicted proteins | sample 361511 | NCBI WGS metagenome assembly CEUZ01 (sample SAMEA2622822, study PRJEB7988) | marine metagenome | biome: marine biome (ENVO:00000447); feature: surface water layer (ENVO:00002042); material: "saline water (ENVO:00002010), including plankton (ENVO:xxxxxxxx)" | depth 5 m
AATCCGACACAGAAAGACGATAACCCCCGATCTCGGTCGGGGGTTAATCATCATATATTATGTTTGGAAATTGTGTCCGCCGCCACGAGCCGCGGCGGCGGTACTTGTTATATTCTAGGCTGTTGCAAAGACTGTCTCGGACTCGCTTTTCGACTTTTTGGAAGAGGATTTCCCCTTACTTTTATAGCCCAGTTTCGTCGTACTGATAACCACAGCCGCAATTTTGTAAGGGTCGCCGTTGGAGGCAGGTCTTCTGTCTTCCAGTCGTCCTTTCCAACCATCTTCGATAGTCCCTACAGGAATTCGTATGGATGCACCCCTGTCAGAGACACCAAATGAAAATGTGTCGATGGACTCAGTTTCATGAGCACCCGTCAACCGCTGATCATTGTCGGCGCCGTATACCGAAATGTGCTTGTCGATGTGCTGGCCAAAGGCTTCACAGATTTTGGTAAAGACCGCTTCGTCACCACAAGATCTCATGGTGGAATCTGAGAAATTGACGTGCATACCTGAACCGTTCCAGTCGCCCTTGATCGGTTTTGGATGCCAGTTAATGGCAACGCCGTATTTTTCGGCATTCCGTTCCGCCAAGTATCGCGACACCCAGGTTTCATCACCAGCCGCTCTTGCCCCTTTTGCGAAAATCTGGTACTCCCACTGTCCCGTGGCGACCTCGGCGTTGATGCCTTCCACATTCAGGCCTGCGTCGAGGCATTGATCCAAATGCTCTTCAACGATCTCACGGCCAAATGTGTTTTTGGCACCGACACTGCAGTAGTAAGGGCCCTGAGGACCGGGATAGGCGTTGGCAGGAAAACCAAGAGGGAGGTTCGTTTCAGGATCCCAGAGAAAGTATTCTTGTTCAAAGCCAAACCAGAAATCGTCGTCATCTTCATCTATGGTCGCCCGGCCGTTGGAAACATGGGGCGTTCCGTCCGCGTTCATTACTTCCGTCATCACAAGATAGCCGCTGTGCCTGTCAGGATCAGGAAAGATCGCCACCGGCTTAAGCAGACAGTCGGAGTCAGCACCGGCCGCCTGTTCCGTGGAACTACCATCGAAAGCCCACATGGGACAATCGTCCAACTTTCCGGAAAAATCGGTTGCTATTCTTGTCTTGCTTCGAAGATTTTGGGTTGGTGCATAACCATCAAGCCAGATGTATTCCAGTTTCGCTTTTTCACTCATTATTGAATCTCCTTTTTCACTGTTGTCGCGGTGTCCACAAGCCAGTTAATCAAATTGTTATCGATACCTTATGCTAGACTGAACAACTAACCTCCTATAAAATTATTAAAGTAAATTCAAAGAATACAAGAAATATTTAGGTTTTGGTGGCTATCTTGTAAATAATTCAAGGGGTACGCATCAAACCACGACCCATTCAGCAACCTTCTCCCCAAGGGCTAGGGATGCGGTGAGGCCTGGTGAATCGATGCCGACAAGGTTGATCCAGCCAGGGTAGTCCGGCTCGTGCTTGATATAAAAATCGAAATTCCCTTTCATCGTTTCAGCAGCCAGCTTGGGGCGGATTCCTGAATAATCCGGGCTTAGATCATCGCGCTCTAATGATGGAAGGTACTGTTTCGCCTCACTGTAGAAAATATCACCATCCTCAACATTGACCGTATAATCTTCGGATCGATCATCAATCCAGGCGGCATCTGGACCCAGCTTCACATCTCCGGCCTGATCAAAGCTGAGATGAATCCCCAGTGAGTCGTGTTCTGCATCAGGGATAGGATAAACAAGGCGCTCCACGCGGTGCCGCCACTTTCCTGACAGTTTGAAATAAGTCCCCTTGGAATAGCGAAGTACTGGCCGAGAGGAGTCGTCACTTCCCCAGAGAAACTGGGCTATCCTGTCACTGTGAAGACCGGCGGCATTCACCACCCATCGTGTCGTAACGGCGTAATCCGCATCGCCGGGTCCTTTTACATGAAGTGCGTACAGTTCTCCTTTTAGCTCGGCTCCTACAACCGACGCTTTCAGCAGCAGATCGTGATCGGCCTCAGCTGATATGCGGTGATAGGCCGACATCAGTTCATGAGCCGACACAATTCCGGTACAGCCAACAAACATGGCCGACTCGGCTGACACCTCCGGCTCCACCGCAGCAATTTCCGACCGATCCATCATGTACAGCTCAGGGACGCCGTTCGTCTCGGCCTGCCGGTGAAGCGCTTCCAACTGGGACTCCTGCCCCGTCTGCGCCACGACCAGTTTGCCGCACTTGCTGTTCCAGACATCGTTCTCACGGCAGAAATCGTAGAGGCGATCGCGACCAGCAAGACAATATTTTGCCTTGAGAGAACCGACAGGATAATAGATCCCGGAATGTATCACTTCACTGTTCCGACTAGAAGTTCCCTGCCCGAATCCCATTTCTTTCTCTATAATCAGCACCGACGTCTCTCCCCGTACGGCGAGCGCTCTCGCCACGGCGAGCCCCACCGCTCCAGCGCCTATGATGATTATGTCATAATCAACATCAGTGGTCACATTTTCAGGCGTGTGGCTTCTTTAAAAGTAGACATAACAATCATGGTGTGGGTGCGAATCACGCCCGGCCACGCCTGAATCTCCCGCAGCAGTGCTTCCAGCGATGAGGTGTCCTGCGTTCTTACCTTGAGAATGTGAGATCCCTCCCCTGTAATGGAGTGACACTCCAGCACTTCATCTGTCTTCTGCGCATAGTCGATCACATCGGTATAATGATCAGAAGAAGACATATCCATCAGGATGTATGCGGTCACATCGTAACCAACCTCTTTTGCATTCACGACAGCCCGGAATTCCTGAATAACACTGCCATCCACTAGTTTGCGGATTCGCTCTGTTACGGTGGGGACAGACAGATCAACATGTTCTGCCACTTCACTGGCGGTCATGCGGCCGTCTTTCTGAAGTATATTCAGGATCACTCTATCTTTGTTATCCATATTTTTCCTTATATCAACAAGCTGATTGTATAAACAATTTATGTAAAATGTGCTTCATCCTTCAAAACTTTAAGAAGAAAGCGGTACAAACCGTGGAAGGTGAAGTGTGTTGAAGTCAAACTGGAACGTGCATCGGTTCGCCACATCACCGGCAGAGAGGAGAGACTGGAACGGCAAAGGTGGCAGTGGCAGGCCGTGGAAAACAACCGTCTCATCAATCGGCAGGGAAGCGACTGTACAGTTGAGTGCAATCGCACGCATTACTCTGTAGAGCTGTAGCTCTTCTTTTGAGAAAAGGTTGAGCATCACAACAGGTATGGCCGGAAGGCGAGCAATGTCCGACCGGCGGGTACTCAGGCTACATAACGATCGCAAGCGTGCGATGTCCGATACAACCGGCGCCACATAAAGTCCTTCCGTCTCTTTTCTCCTGATCCACCGCTGCAGCAGCACCGAATCATCACAGAGGATAAGCAGGCAGTCGCTCGTGGGGGCCACAACATCAGAGAGAAGCGATTCATTAAGTTGGAGGTGTGTAATCGCTTCAGAGAGACGCCTGTACCCTTCCCGGTTACGGACAATAGCGATAACGCTTCGTTTGCCATCCGTCAGCTCAGCGGCTATAAGCGGTACAATGCCAGCTTTGTCACAGGCGTCGGCAAATTCCACGGCACCGTACAGACCGTTCTCATCTGCCAGACAAAGACGGTTCAATTCATGTTTTACGGCGAAGGTAACCAGTTCAGGAATACTGTGAACCCCCTTCAAAAAAGAGTAATGACTCTTACAGATGACAAGAGGCGAATAGCGCATAAAAAGCGTATAACTAGATCAGAATAAAGAGCCGCTGTGCGAGCATACCCGCCTCACGGCCCCTTATCTAAACAACCGTTATCTAGAACGGGAGGTCGTCATCATCGCCACCGCTGTCGGGATTCGATGGAGCGTTCCCACCGCCATCGCTGCGTCGGCCAAGCATGGTGAACATGTCGCCTTGGACTTCGGTGGTTGTCCGTTTGTTCCCTTCCTTGTCTTCCCAAGAACGTGTCCTTAACCTGCCTTCCACATATACCATCTGACCTTTCTTCAGGTACTGAGCGGCGGTTTCTGCAGGCTTCCCAAAAACGACACACCGGTGCCATTCGGTGTGGTCTTGGAAGTCACCTTCGGCGTTTTTGCGGCTCTCGTTAGTGGCAACGTTAAAGTTCGCTACCGCCGTCCCTGACGGCGTGTAACGGCTTTCTGCATCTCCACCCAAGTGACCTACGAGAATGACACGATTTACACTTCCTTTTTGCATCGGAGTAACCTTTCCTTGTTTTCCTATATTCGCTACCCTCTTCCTACAGGAATATCATATCTCTTTACGTAGAAATCAAGGGTTTTGTTTACTGCCCGTTCGCCAGATGAATCGCTTCGCCTGCAAGCAGTGAATTGAATCCAAACTGGCGGCGGGTCCGATCTATCGCTTGCAGGCGATTCCATTCTTTCAGCCACCGCTTTTCGGAAAACAGTTCCGTCTGGTGCCCACTGCCGGTAAGATTGGAAAGACCCACACCAATGAGCCGGATAGCCACTCGCCGAGTAATGGCCGAGAGCATCAGATCCTTCGCTACAGAGAACAGAGAAGGATCCCGATTATCGGGCTGGGAGAGTGTTTGGAATCGATCAATGGTCTCAAAATCCTCATAACGCAGTTTCAGTGATACCGTCCGTGCTTTCTTCTTTTCCCGGCGGAGCTGCCGGCACACTTTTTCCATAAGAATATGAAGCACGGCGGTAAGATATTCTCGATCGGTGGTATCGGTTCGGAAAGTAACCTCTTTACTAATCGATTTCCGTCTCCATTCCGGCGTTACTTTCCTTTCATGCAGACCAACAGACGTACGCCAGAGCCACCGTCCCGTGGCGCCAAGCGTCGACACCATAAGCGATTCCCCAGCTGACGCAATCTGATGAATATACTCCAGCCCGAAACTTTCTAACAATGCGGCTGTTTTACCTCCTACGCCGGGGATGGCTCCCACTGAAAGGGGCGCCAGGAATTGTGCCTCAGTCCCGGCAGGAAGGCAGAGAAGACCGTTGGGCTTTGCCTCTTCAGAAGCAATTTTCGCTGTCGTTCCGGTAGAAGCTATTCCGATCGTACAGTCAAGTTGCGTCGCCTGTTTTATGGCCCAGTGAATTCGTTCCCCCGCCTCCATGGGAGGCCCCCACAGCCGCTCCGTTCCCTTTAAATCCATGTACCCTTCATCGATAGATGTCATCTCTACCACCGGGGAAAAAGCGTTAAGCACCTCTTTTACTTTATAGTGATACTGATCATAAAGGTCAAAGTCCGGCGGCATTACCACCAGACCCGGGCAACGCCGAACCGCTACCGCCATGGGCATGGCCGCATGGACACCAAACTCTCGTGCTTCATAGGAGGCCGAGGTCACCACGGAGCGTCCTTCTGCCGGATCCCCGCCTACAGCCATAGGTCTCCCTTTCAATGAAGAATCCTTCAGCCGTTCCACAGCCACGAAGAAACAGTCCATATCAACGTGGGCAATCATTTTTTAATGATCAAGTGATTGAGTCACTAAGCTATTGAACAGTGCGGTGATTGATTACGGCTCCGCCACGTCAGTCCCATCTGACCGGCGAACAAGTATATCATACAAAAAGCGTATATTCAAAGAAAAACAAAGGAAGGTATTCATCAAGCTCTATTCAGGACGGTGGTAAAACGGACCAGTTCGCTGGCAAGTTCACGAATTCTTTCTACAACAGTTTCATCGGCGGCAGCTTTGCCAGAGGCGTAGACAAACCGCGGAACAATGACACAACGAAAATCGAGCATCAACGAGCTGGCCAGGGCCATGATGGACATGTAACTTTTCTCTCCGCCAGCGACACAGAGAAAACCGACCACCTTATTTTGCCACGCCTGTCCAGTAATCTCGATGAGATTCTTCGCCGCAGCGTTGGCGTCATAATTGTATACCGGCGTAGCGATGACAATACCATCCGCCGACGCCACCTTCTCCCTGAACAATTGCGTGGTGGGATGATCCAAATAAGCCTTCCCATCACAAAAGGGCATTTCATGATCGCTGAGTGCCAGCAACTCTGTCTCTTCACCAGTCTCCCGGAGTCGATCGCACAAGGATTCGGCCATTGTACGGCTGTTGCTATCCGGCCTCAGTCCGGAACTGATAACAATGTATTTCATAAGTGTCTCCCTAATCTGCTGTTCAATCGCTATTGAGGCGGCTGTATTCTGACATCGTATAAACGGCAAAAGTGGCAAGCCAGTGTTCACCGCCGTAGCCGCTGTCAAACATAATTGTGTACCCTTCTCTGGCATGGATTGCCGCCAACCGTGAGAAAATCTCCCGCCGTTCATCAAAAGAAGGTAGCACCGATGCAAGCTGATTCATGGTCCAAGCCCTGTGAAACATAAGACCGATAAGATGACCAATCCCCGGATCTTTCAGATCCAGCACTACCGGTGGCGACCTCAAAGGGTGAAACCGATCATCGGCCGGAGCCGGAAGGAACATATCGAGCCAATCAGGAAATTCATCGCTTCCCATGGTTTTGCTCATCGATTCGGCCTCCGCCAAACATGGTGACAGGAAGTCCGTTCCTGATGGCTCATATGCCGTGGGGCAGTCCCTGTCCGGTGCAAAGTACCGATTACTGAATTGTTTTATGCTGTTGAAGAGTGCGGTGTCTTCTACCGTGACCGCATAGTCGTACATGAGAGAGAATGAAAAAGCGGTGTTGGCATGCGTTCCAGGTCTGAGCGGTGATGATAAGACATTCAGGTAATCAACTGTTTTTCGAGAAAGCAGTTCGGCGAGCGGCCGCATGTTCCGGGCCCATGCTTGCCCTTCTTTATCGTCCCAGGTTGACAATTCGCTGTAGAGCTTCATCAGCCATGCCCATCCGTAAGTCCGCTCGAATCCTTTCGTAAAATCATTGTCTGTAAAGAACCGAAATTCGGCATCCAACCGTTGCCGGCTCAGGTTTGTACTTAGTTTCGCCCGAATACTGTCAGCCACGGAAATGTCGGGATACATCTTCAGGATTTTTGTCATGGTCCAATGCCCATGAACGGCTGAGTGCCAGTCCCAGCATCCATAAAATGACGGTGTCACTTCGTAGTGCGGTTTGATCCATTCGGGACCGTCGAATCGGTAACCAATCTTGTACGGAAATTTTCTGTCCACACAGTCGAGGGAGAGCTGCACTAACTCCTCGGCGCGTGTCACATCCAGCACCGGCGGTAAAACCTCCGGAAGCGATCCCAGCAGCGATTGTCCATCCTGTTTTCTGGGCGAGCAATTCACCATGATGATGCAAACCGTTCCGGTTATGAATATCTTTCTTTTCATTGGCTCTTCTCTTTAATAATTGTCCGACTTGCAAGGTCAAACATGTCGCCTTCTATCAGCAGGTGGAAGGGCCGAAAATCGTTTTCACTCAGCATGGGAAACTGGTCGGTATTCAACCTACTGTTGTAGATGGCCACATAGCTTTTTCCGATTACTTCAAACCGGCTCCCGCTCACCACCACTGCTGTTGCTTCATCCAGGCCTATTCCAAGAAGATGTGGTTTCTTTTGCAGAACTGGGAACATATCAAACTGCCTGTTCCGTTTCAGCAGGTGTTGATCAATAGCGGAGTTTGTGAGAAAGGCGAATCCTTCTTCATGGTCTCCCATCATGATTGTATTTCCGCTTGTATCTCCTCGAACAAGGTAGGATCCCTGTATTGTGGCACCGGCGGAGGATCCCCCTAAAACCCCGCCTCGAGCCAGCAAGGCACGGAGTTCAGCAAGAGTTCGGGTTTTATCATAAGCATCCACCAACCGCCATTGCCGCCCTCCCATGAACCAGGCACCTGTTGCTGTCATCACCGGTGTTGTGAACTCAGGTGTGTCCGCCTCGGCTCGATCCCTTGTATGGATAACATCTACCATGGCGGCGCCGAGATCCAGAAACATACGTCGCAGCTGTTCTTCCCGTTTCGGCATGGTGATATACATGTCAGTACCGGCAGTAGGAATCACTACAATCTCAGCTTTTTTGCCTCCAGCCAGTTCCACAAACTTTTCGAGGATTCCCGAACCGCCCAGCTTTCCGCCTCCGGCGATGACCAAATGACCCTTCTCCGGTCCCTTTACCGGCGCCCACTTATCAGAAGGGATCGGTCCCGGGAATGTGGCGCAGGAAGTCCATAAACAGAAAATCGGCGAAAGAGCCAGTATTTTCCAATAATCAGATCGATACAAGATGGTCTTCTTCCATGACGGCTTTTTTTGCTTGGGTGCGGCTTAGCCGAACCGACAGCACAGTCCAGATCCCCGCTAGTGGAATTGTAGCAGTGGCGACGCCGGCAAGTGTTACTCCCAAAAGCGCAAACAGGCTGTCGACCCCTGCCCCGGCCACATCGCCTCCGCGATAGAGGAACACGTCGACCACCGGCTTGGCTTTATACTTTTCCGAAGCGGAAACGACACTGAAGAGTGTTTCCCGCGCGGGCCTGGAGACTGCATAGCGCGTTGCACGGTGTAACGCCTGGAAAATGGCCATGACGCCGTAGAGTGTCCAGACGGAAAGGACGGCAAAACCGATCATTGTCACGACCGGTAATATAGCGAGAGTCCATCCAACACCAATTCTTTTGATAAGATGGGTGGTTATAAAAATTTGGGTGAAGAGCGTGGCAATCTGAGCCAGCATGTCGAACTGAGCGAATCCAGCAACCCTCTGGCTCAGCGTGTCCGTGTTTTCAAGAAGAATACTCGCCTGAGTGAAATAGATCAAAGTATTGGAAACAGCCATCAGCACAATGTACGCTCCGATCCCCAAGAGGTAGGACGATGTGCCGATAGCCCGAAGGCCCTCCCAGAATGATCCGCCCATCTTCCCGGTTCTCCTTTCGGCGATCCGATCCATTGTAGTGCCTGACAGTCTGATGGCCATTCGATCCAGCGTCAGCATCACAACAATGGCAAAACCGAAGAATAGAGCGCCTGCAAGCATCAGCCCCACCGGCAGGTAAGGTGATTCAGTCATCGAACTGACTTGGTTCGTGCTCCATCCTCCCATAATAGCACCCAGAGTGCCGCCGATACCGATGAAAGGAAACATCCGCTTGGACTGATCAAAGTGAAAAATGTCCACCATGAAGGCCCAGAATACGCTTGTGATGAACAGGTTAATGACACTCAGCCAGACATAGAATGTATACCCCACCAGACGAGATGTCAGTGTCTCCGATTCCGATCCTATCAGGCCGCCTCCACTCATTATATTGACGATGAGCAGTCCGGAAAATAGAAGCAGGCAAACGATGACAAAGAGATACGCCACCGGTATAAACTGGCGGCGATTCATCCTCGCCACCACACCCCCAAAGGCGAGAACGGCTACCAGCGACAATATTGAAGTCACGATAAAAAGCCACCGAAGGTCTGACATTCCCCGGGAGACTCCCATTGCTTCACGGACAGGCCGAAGAAAAAAGTAGCCACACAGAACACAGAAGAAGTAGAGCGCTCCTAATAAAGCCAAAGGCAGCTCGACCTTCTTGATCCGTAAATAGCGGCTCAGAAAGTCGGTCAAACTGTGCTCTTCAAAATTAAATGGGCATCAGCGACGTTGGCCTATGATGGAAGATCATCAAAGAATTTCTCCATGCGTTGCCGCATGCCTCTGTCGGGCATTTTGCCCTGGGCGGCGCCCATGTTGTCCGTCAGATAGCTCATCTTGGCCGTGCCGGGGATGACGCATGTTACTGCCGGATGTGAAAGAACGTATTTCAGAAAAAATTGTCCCCAACTGTTGATATCGGCTTCTGAAGCCCAATCAGGTAGGGAACGATCGCCCACCCTTCCAAAGAGTCGGCCCCGGCCAAATGGGACGTTTACCAGAACAGCCATCCCTCTATCCCGAGCCAAGGGGAGAATTGTCTCAGCAGATATCCGCGACGCCAGTGAATAGTTCACCTGAATGAAATCAATATCTTCATTCTTCATCATTTTGATGAAGTAAGGATATTGCCGGTTTCGGGATGTGCTCACACCAACGTAGCGGATACGGCCCTCCTCTTTCATCTCCAGAAGAACCGGAAGCATGAGATCCAGGCCCATAAGATTGTGAACCTGGATAAGATCTATTTTTTCAGTCCGCAGCTTCTTGAAGGACGCCTTCAGTTCGCCTCTTCCAGACTTCAAATCGTCTTTCCGGACTTTTGTGGCGAGGAACAGTTTTTCACGATTTTTGAGCTCCGCGGTTAGATCTCCCACCACTATCTCGGCGGTGCCGTAGGAAGGAGCTGTGTCCACAACCTTTCCTCCCATATCAGCGAAATTCTTGAGTACTTCTTTCAGCTGCGCGCGTTCCTCTGATGACGTCCCTACACTATACCGACGGGCTGTCCCGATACCAACAATTGGAATCTTTTCACCTGTGGATGGTATTGGGCGTTGAATAAGAGGTGATTGCCGAGAACCCCGACCCAGAAGTGTGTCGACCCCCAAAACCAACCCGGCACCGGCAGCACCTGTGACTTTCAGTATTTCTCTTCGTGAAATTTCTTTCTGTTTCATCGCAATGTCCTACTTATCTAGTAAATCTTTGATCCATGACTGTCTAGTCTACGTCAAGCAGTTCCACATCAAAAATCAAAGTTGAGTTCGCTGGGATCAATCCCACCGCCCGGTTGCCGTAGCCCAAGTGCGGTGGGATGGTTAGGCGCCGTTTCCCTCCCACTTTCATTCCGGGAATCCCCTCGTCCCACCCTTTGATCACCTGTCCCATTCCCAGAGTAATGACCAGAGGTTCCCGTCCTGGTCTCAGGGATGAATCAAATTCAGTACCATTTTCTAGCCATCCAGTATAGTGAACCGTAATCACATCGCCCGATTTTACTTCCTTTCCCGTACCGACAATAAGGTCTTCGATCATTAATTCCGCATTTTCATCATCGTCTACACAAGCAAGTACACTCAATATCATTATAGAAGTGAAGATAAGACACAGTTTCACTTTTATTCTACCTCAGTTATGAAGGGGGTTTACCAACTAATTGTCAGCCAGCAGTTACTTGCGAACCTTAACTCTTTGGAGGTCGAAAGACTTATCACGATAATGTTCGCATCACCAGGAGTATTGACCAAAACATAGAAATACTCCCCGCTGGGACTTATAAGTATGCCCCGTTCCTTCAGATCGCCTGCCACCAATATATTCTGCTAAAATCAGACATACCGAAACTGGTCACTCGACACTCTATTGCTTAGGTACCGGGGGCAGACCGTCAGGTATCATTGCTTTATATACTTTTGTCCCTTTTCGCTCTTTGAATTCAGCTTTCACGTCTCTGACAAGCTGGGGGTTTTGAAACAAGTCCACCATGGTCATGCCGAGTGATTTGGCTGCAAAGAGCATTCCCTTATGACCGATAGACATTCCGGTGCACGCCACCACCGCCCATGAGTGCCACGGCACGTCTTTCGGTGCTGCGGTGATACGGGCGCGTACAACAGGAACAATTTGACTTACGTCCCCAACATCGGTAGAGCCGCCCTGTGCAGGCAGTGTTTCTCTTAGCGGCTCAATATCGGCATCCATGCCATCCTCCGACTTGTTCGTCTCCCGCTGAATTGTTTTGGCGTACTCGATCTCCTTTTTCGAATAAGTTATATCCCCGAGCAGCTCCATATTTTTTAGCAGCGCAGCAGCACCGGTTCTATTGGGTTGAATTTCGTAGATGCCCGAAATGAGCTCTATGGAATAATCCACTTCCGCCATCATGGCTGCACCTTCAGCAATTTTCTTTACCCGCTCATATACAATGTTGAGGTTCTCCCTGTCGTTCTCTCGGACACGAGTCCAGATCTGAGCATGCTCGGGCACTACATTGACTACATCCCCTGCTGTCTCGATATGGTAATGAATCCGGGCCGTGGGCCTGATGTGCTCCCGATAATAATTAAGTCCTGTGGTATACAATTCCATGCCGTCTACAGCGCTGAAACCGTTCCATGGATCGGAGGAAGCATGAGCAGCTTTCCCAAAAAATTTTACCCTGAAATCAACAAGAGCTTTGCTGCTTTGGGTGCTCGCCTCAAGATTATCACCAGGATGCCAATCCATGCAAACGTCAAGATCATCGAACAACCCAGCTCGAGCCATAAAGGTCTTACCGAAGATAGTTTCTTCCGCCGGTGTACCGAAGTAGACGACGGTCCCCTTCAGTTTCTTCTTCTCTATAAGTTCTTTCACTGCAATGGCTGCACCCAGGCTTCCGGTACCAAAAAGGTTATGGCCGCACCCGTGACCCGGCGCCCCAGTAACAAGAGCTTCTTTCGTTGGCTGTGCTTTCTGGGATATGCCGGCATTGGCGTCAAACTCACCAAGAATACCGATTCTCGGCCGGCCTGAACCGTAAGTGGCGGTGAAAGCCGTCGGCATGTCAGCAATGCCCCGATCCACAGTAAAGCCATTGTTCTCTGCGTAATCCGACAACACCTTTGCTGATTGGTGTTCCATCAGAGCCAATTCGGCGTAAGACCAGATTTTGTCGCTGATGGCGATGAGATTCTTTTCGTGCTTGTCAACTGAAGAAACAAGAGCCTTTTTGTTCGCGCTCCATTTCGCCTCTGCCTGAACCTGGGAAGCAAAAACAGCAATCAGAACAAGTGCTGTCATGATGGTATGCCTGGAGATCAATTGAACCATTAATCTTTTCTGTTTCATTTCAAAATTCCTACGTTGAATTGACAGATGAGAGCCGAAAGTTCACCGATTGGTGAACCAAAGCTCACCCTTGACTAAATATACAACAGACGGTTGAAACTGTCACTCGGCGGTGACCGCCTCAATCCGTTGACCCACCGGTGGATGGGTGTAAGAAAGAAAGACAGTAAGGGGATGGGGTGTTAAATGTGAGAGGTTGCTGGCGGCAAGCCCTTTCAGCATGTTCACCAGCGCTTCTCGGTTGTAAGTGGTGTCGAGGGCGTAGCGGTCCGCCTGGTACTCGTTGCGTCTGCTAAGCGCTGCGGTAAAAAGGGACGTCACCAGATTCACCGGTGCATAAAGGAGGCCAAAAAAAACCATTCCTGCATGGACCGAAACCTGTTCTACTCCAAAGACGTCAAAGAGTGCCGTCTCGCCCATGATGAGATTGAATAGAAACAACATAACGCCCATCTGCAGGATGCCGAGGGCTGTGCCGAGATATGTGTGTTTTTTCTTGTAATGCCCCACCTCGTGGGCCACTACCGACACAATCTCCTCCGTGCTGTGTTTCTTCAGAAGAGTATCAAAGAGGGCAATGCGCTTACTTTTGCCCAAGCCACTGAAATAGGCGTTTGAGTGGGACGATCTTCGACTCCCATCCATTACATCGATTCTGGCGATAGGGAATTTTACCTTTGTGGCATAAGCTTCAATTGCAGTGCGAAGATCACCTTCTTCCAGAGGAGTGAACTTGTTGAACATGGGAGCGATAACGTGTACGAACAGCGGCTGAACGGCGATCATAAATACCGTAATAACGAGCCATGCTATCCACCAACCGTCTTCTGAGTAGCTGTTAAAAAAGTAGAGAACAGCACCCAAAATCAAACCGCCGAAGATTATCGTCAGGAGGTAACCTTTAAGCTTGTCAAGAATATATGTTTTCGGCGTGGTTCGGTTAAAGTCAAACTTCTGTTCAATCACAAAGATGCTGTAGAGGGAAAAGGGGATATTGAGAATATCATTGATAAGAAAGATGATAGCAAAAAAAATGAGGCCTCCAAAAATGGGATTAGCTGTCTGTTCACGGACAAACTGATCCAGAACGCCGAAAAGTCCCGAGTGGATAACCACCAAAATAGCAATGAGACTAAAAGTTGATGACAGCAGACCAAACCGTGTATTTGCCTTCAGGTAAGCTTGAGAATCACTGTATTTCCCGGCGTCATACACGTCACGGAATTGTGCCGGCACCTTTTCCGTAATGCTGTTCATGTTCAGGATGGCACTGACGGTAGAAAGAAAATACTCACCGAGGAGCGCACCGATGATTATAAAGTAAAACGTCTGTTCCATAAACGGGCTTCAGAGGGTCAGGAAGTCTTCCGGTAGTCCTCCACGGGCGGGCAGGTGCAGACGAGGTTCCGGTCGCCATAGGCATTATCTACCCGGGCTGAGGCAGGCCAGAATTTTTTCGCTGTCAGCCCGGTCACCGGATAGGCGGCACGCTGGCGGGAGTAGGGGTGGCTCCAGTCATCGGCTGAAACCATGACGGCAGTATGAGGAGAATTCTTGAGGGGATTGTCTTCTCTGTCCAGCGTACCCGATTCAATATCGAAGATCTCCTGTCGAATGGTAATCATCGCCTCAGCGAACCGATCCAGCTCCGCTTTCGATTCACTTTCCGTCGGTTCCACCATCATGGTCCCGGGTACAGGCCAACTCATGGTGGGGGCGTGAAACCCGAAGTCCATGAGCCGCTTCGCCACATCTTCCTCCGTGACATCGGCACTTTTTTTGAACTCTCTGAGATCGAGAATAAACTCGTGTGCTACGAGTCCGTGGGCGCCCCGAAAAAGTATAGAAAAGTGGTTTTCCAGTTTTTTCGCAACATAATTGGCATTGAGAATGGCCATCCGTGTGGCATCGGTGAGTCCCTCCGCGCCCAACAGTGCCATGTAAGCCCAGGAGATTGTGAGGATGGAGGCACTACCGTAAGGCGCCGCGGAGACCGCGTCGATGGCGTCAGGGCCGTTACTTTCTGCTTCCGGATGCCCGGGGAGAAAGGGCGCCAGCGCTTCGGTGACGCCGATGGGCCCCATCCCGGGACCTCCGCCACCGTGGGGAATGGCAAATGTTTTGTGAAGGTTCAGATGACAAACATCGGCTCCTAGATCAGCAGGTCGGCTCACGCCCACCATGGCGTTCATATTGGCGCCGTCGAGATAGACCAGCCCACCGTTCTTGTGTATCGTGTCGCAAATCTCCCGAATCCCTTCCTCAAAAACACCATGTGTAGAAGGGTAGGTGATCATGCAGGCCGCCAGCCGGTCGCCGGCCGTTTCAGCCTTGGCGGTTAGATCAGTCAAATCGATGTTGCCGGCATCATCACAGTCTACCACCACCACTTCCATTCCGGCCATGATGGCGCTGGCGGGGTTGGTACCGTGAGCAGAAGAAGGGATGAGACAGACCGTCCTCACCCCTTCGCCCTGAGCGCGGTGACGGGCTCTAATCACCATGAGCCCGGCGTACTCTCCCTGAGCACCGGAGTTAGGCTGGAACGAAATGTCATGAAAACCGGTAGCAGCACAGAGCCACGATTTTAGATCAGCCATGAGCGAGGAGTATCCCTTCGCATGACTAACGGGGGCAAAGGGGTGGAGGGTGCCAAATCCGGGAAGCGTCAGCGACTCCATCTGGGCGGCGGCGTTGAGTTTCATGGTGCAGGAACCGAGGGGGATCATTCCATCAGCGAGAGAAAAATCTTTTGTCTCCAAATGGCGCATGTACCGAAGTAGTTCCGTCTCCGTGTGATAGGAATTGAAGACAGGATGCTCCATAAAGAAGGTCTCCCGGAAGTGAACACCCAGAGACAGATCGGAACCCTCTCGAGGCTCCACGCCGAAACAGCTCAGCAACGCTGTCACATCTTCATCAGTGGTTGTTTCATCAACGGAAACTCCTACCGTTCCGTCACTGAACTGACGGACGGTGATCCCTTCTTGTTGCGCTTTCTCCTCCCACTCTGCCAGCGGTTGAAAACGAATTGTATCGAAGAAAATCCCCTCATTCAGTTGAAAGCCTGCCGCCTTAAGCGATTCGGTCAGTACCGATGCGTAGCCATGAACCCGTTCCGCAATGCTTTTCAACCCTTCCGGTCCGTGATAGACAGCATACATCCCCGCCATGACCGCCAGGAGGACCTGTGCCGTGCAGATGTTAGAGGTCGCTTTGTCTCTGCGTATATGCTGTTCCCGCGTCTGGAGCGCCATTCTGAGAGCTTTGTTCCCCCCTGTGTCCACCGTAAGACCGATGATCCGTCCAGGCATGAGTCGCTTGAATTGGTCTGCCGCTGCAAAGAAGGCAGCGTGGGGACCGCCGTAACCAAGGGGGACGCCAAACCGCTGACTGTTTCCCACGGCGGCGTCAGCGCCGAA
>CEUZ01290319.1_pt1 | contig 16116 bp, 17 predicted proteins | sample 361511 | NCBI WGS metagenome assembly CEUZ01 (sample SAMEA2622822, study PRJEB7988) | marine metagenome | biome: marine biome (ENVO:00000447); feature: surface water layer (ENVO:00002042); material: "saline water (ENVO:00002010), including plankton (ENVO:xxxxxxxx)" | depth 5 m
CCATACTTCTCATAGGCGCCGAAGTTCAAAGTGTCGCATTGGAATTTGATACTGACCACAGGGATATGGCAGTCCTGTTCGGTGACGGCGCCGGCGCTTTGATACTTCAAACGTCTGACGATGACAGTGGCGTTCTATCAACACACCTTCATTCAGATGGGAAACATCTTCAGGATCTGTGGCTTCCCGCGCCGGGGAGTAAATATAAACCATTCATGAGCAAGAAGCTTATTGATGAAGGACTTCATACACCTTACATGAATGGCAGGGAAGTTTACAAGAACGCTGTTACAAGGTTCCCAGAAGTAATTCATGAAGCGCTGACACACAATGGTATTGCATTGGAGGACGTTGCGCTGGTGATCCCCCATCAAGCCAACCTACGGATCAGTCAGGCTGTAGCGAGGCGGATGGGTATAGGAATGGACAAGATCTACAGCAACATTCACAAGTACGGAAACACGACAGCCGCCTCCATTCCGATCGCCATGTCGGAGGCATTCGCAGAAGGACTGTTCAAATCAAGTGACAATATTATTCTCGCCGCTTTCGGTGCTGGATTCACTTGGGGATCAGCAGCAATCCGCTGGTGAAATACCCCAGCATCTCGTGGATAACGTTTCTTCGAATCTGACATGATTGATTTCTTCCTGAACCAAGAACAGCGGATGCTTCGGGAGATGGTTCGCGATTTCGCCTCCAATGAAATTACGCCAGTCGTCTCTGAGCTCGACGAAAAAGGAGAATTCCCTTCCGCAATTATCGCAAAGATGGGCGCGCTCGGACTTATGGGGATCCCATTTCCAGAGGATTACGGCGGCTCGGGAATGGATTATGTGAGCTATTCCACCGCTGTCTTTGAAATCGGAAAAGTTTGCGCCTCCACCGCAATCACTATGGCAGCACACACCTCGCTTGGTATGACACCGATTTACCTTGTTGGCACTGAAGACCAGAAACGAAGGTACCTGCCCCCTCTCGCCTCTGGAGAAATGATCGGCGCTTTTGGGCTGACGGAGGAAGGAGCCGGTAGTGACGCCGCTGCCACAAAAACAACCGCCATCAGAGAAGGAGGTGAATGGATTCTGAATGGTGGAAAAGTGTTTACCACCAACGCTGGCAAAGCAGGGATCATTACAGTCACCGCAAAAGTTCTTGAAGATGGCGATGACAAAGGGATCGGTGCCTTCATAATTGAAGCGGACAACCCTGGCCTCAAAATTAGTCCTCCGGAGAAAAAGATGGGATGGAATGCCTCGGATACATGCCAAATTTTTTTCGAGGATCTGCGCCTCTCTTCAAAACAACTTCTAGGCGAGCCGGCGGAGGGATTTAGAACATTTCTGAAAACTCTCATGACGGGAAGGATTTCAATCGGTGCTCTCTCCTGCGGCACTGCGGAGGGCGCTTACAGGGCTGCGCTGAACTATTCGAATGAACGGGAAGCATTCGGCAAACCAATTCACAGGTTCCAGTCCGTCGGCTTTAAGCTGTCGCAGATGGCGACAGAAATTGAGGCATCTAAACTGCTCGTTTACCAAGCTGCCAAAAAATATGATGAAGGCCATTCAGTAGTGCGAGAAGCGGCCATGGCAAAACTTTTTGCCTCAGAAACAGCCATGAGAACGGCAACAGAGGCCATTCAGGTCTTCGGCGGTTACGGATATATCAAGGAATATCCCGCCGAACGATATTTTCGCGATGCCAAAGTACTGACCATCGGTGAAGGAACGAGCGAAGTGCAGAAGATCGTGATTCTCAGGGAAATCCTAAAGTCACTCGATAGAGCTATTTCATTTTAAGTTTCCTTTATCATGACTCCATTACACCGCAAGCGTAGAGCCGAACTGTCAAGCGAGCAGAAGCGTGCACAGATCAATCGATGGCTCATTCTCACTGGGCTGGTTGTCGCCATCTCATTCCTTTTCCCTGGCGGAAAGGCGCTGGAATACAACTATGAACTGGGAGAAGTAACTAGAGAAGAGATTGTGGCTGAGTTCAATTTTCCAATCCTTAAGCAGGAAGACCAGTTACAGAATGATCTTGCCGAGGCGATAAGAATCGAGCCTTTCAGATTCGAGCGGCACTATGACATAGTTGAACAGCAGACAGCTGAAATCGAACAGCTTGTGGCAGCTGTTTCAGATTTGTCCAGAGCAGGGGTCATCTATCAATCAACAGTGCAGCTACTCTGGGAAAAACGTTACGGTGAGGAGGAGGAAAAGCTGAAGACCAGAGCAGTCACCGATAGTGCCGCCCTCGCGACGCTGCAGGAACAGTTTTCTGGAAAGTATTCTTTTGACATCGATGACCCCGAATGGACTCAGTTTATCGCGTCCCTCAATGATGAAACCGCTGTAACCGATCTCGATTCTCTCACAATTGCTCTACAAAACATCAGCAGAAACCAGTGGGCGATCGGGATTCTTGACATTCCCCGCATCGATATCGAGAGTGATGAGATCGCGGTAGCATCTACGGATATCTCCGAGATTATGACAAAGAAAAACCTACTCGATCTGGAAGAAGCATGGACGGAAGCAAAGAAAGAGATAAATGAGGTTTATGCTGATAACGAGCTGATCCGAAACATCGGATATAGGATCATCGTGGAATTTCTGAAACCGAACGTCATTTTTAACCGAGAATCGACGGAGCATCGCCAGGCCACTGCCACGTCGAGAGTTCCACGATATCAGGGGATTGTAATGCAAAGTGAGCGGATTGTGGACATTAATACACGCATCACACCTGAAATACTTTTGAAACTCAAGTCTTATCAACATGCCATCGAGCAGCAGGAAAGGACCGAGCAGGGACTGGCAATGATCCTTCCGTGGCTCGGCCGCTTCATCATAATCGCGGCAATTCTTTCACTTTTTTTCGTATCCATGCGGATATACCGCCCTGAGTTGTTTAGCAGTAATGGTGTTCTGCTGCTCTTCAGTGTTCTATTCTTTCTCATCATTGGTGTGTCTCATCTCTTTGTCATTACATTTGAACTGTCCGAATATCTCATCCCATTTACTGTGGGCGCCATGGTGTTGACCGTCCTCTTTGACGGAAGAATTGCCATGTCTGCATCGATTGCGCTGGCAATTCTTGTGGCGTTCATTATCGGCGGGAAACTCGATTTCGTCATCATCGGTTTATTTACCAGCCTTGCTGCAGTTTATGCAGTCCGTCAGCTTAGGACACGGGCACAGTTGTTTATCGCAATTCTGTTTATTGTGGTAAGCGGCGCGGTGGTGCTGATCGGGATTGGGATCATCAAACGGTTATACTGGGCGGACATCGGTAGCGATCTGCTTTATATTACGATCAGCGGTGTACTGGCACCGTTTATTACATATGGTATCAGCGCTCTCTTCGAGGTGATTTTCGGAGTGACCTCTGACCTGACACTGCTTGAACTAACAGACTTCAATCATCCCCTATTGAAAAAGTTATCTCAGGAAGCAAATGGAACATTTAACCACTGTGTTGTGGTGGGAAATCTGGCTGAATCTTGTGCGAACGCTGTCGGGGCCAATCCACTGCTCTCTCGCGTGGGCGCTTACTACCACGACATAGGCAAACTGACACGTCCCGAATATTTTGTAGAGAATCAGTTTAGAGGTGAGAACCCCCATGATTCTTTGGCGCCGTCACTCTCTTGCAAAATCATTATGGGGCATGTCAAAGACGGAATGAAACTTGCCAAAGAGTACCGACTCCCGCCAGCCGTGGCCGATTTCATACCGACACACCACGGCACATCTCGAATGGATTACTTCTATACCAAAGCACTGGACCAAACTAACGGCGAAGGGGGATCAGTACCCGAGGAAGATTTCAAATATCCAGGGCCGAAACCGAGCACTAAAGAAACTGGACTGTTGATGCTATGCGAAGCGGTGGAAGCTGCTGTCCGTTCTCTGAAAAATCCAACGCTGACAAAAATTGAAACTATGGCGGATAAGATTATCGAAAAACGTTTGAAAGAAGGGCAGTTGGACGATTGCCCCCTCACCATGGCCGATCTTACGAAGATAAAGGGTAACGTTCGAGGCCGCCACGGAATGATGCCCGTCTTCCGTGGAATCTACCATCTCAGGATTGAATACCCGGACCATGAGGAACTGGCGGAAGAGATTCCTGGTGAATGATTAAAGTTTCCGTTGAGGTGGCAGATGATCAGCTTCCCATTAACGACGGGGCTGTCAAACAACTAGCGATCAAAGTGCTCACGGAGGAAGGCCAATCCGAAGGAGAGCTCACCATCATTTTTGCTCACGATGAACTTCTAAGACAGATGAAAATCACCTATTTTGACCAGGATGTTTACACCGATGTGGTCTCCTTCCGACTTGACGAAGAGTCAGAGCCTTTCGAAGGAGAGATTTATATTTCATCCGCAAGAGCAGAAGAAAACGCCGAGAAAGTTGATGAACCTGTTTCACAAGAACTGGCGAGACTTGTTTGTCACGGATGTCTCCATCTCATAGGCCACGAGGACCAATCTGAAAACGGAAAGAGCGCCATGAGGGTCAAGGAAGATTGGCACCTCGAGAAATTCCAACCGGAGTTCATACTAAATCGGTGATCCTCGGGGAAATTTTCCTTTTTCTGTTACTCCTGGCTCTCTCTGCCCTATTCTCCGGCGCCGAGGCGGCTTATTTCTCTATCAGCAAGAGAGGGCTGACTTCGGACGAAACGGGGGTGGTGGTATCCCTCCTACGCAAGCCAAAGCGTCTCCTGATTACGCTCCTGACAGGAAACACCATCGTCAATACGAGTATGGCAATCCTAGCCGCACTCATTACAGCGGATATCGCTTTCAGACTTAACGTAAATACCGCCGTGCTTCTGGGAGTGGAAACTTTCGTTATTACTGTTACTATTCTCTTGCTCAGCGAAATTACGCCTAAAATTTTGGCCATAAGGAATTCCAGTCGGTTTGCGACTAAAGTATCCTTCCCGATCAGAATTTTCATGATAATTCTATATCCCATTGCGGTTCCGCTCTACGGCGTTACACACTTCTTGTCCAGACTTTTTCGCTTTAAACGTGAAACATTATTTGATTCAGAGGATGAGCTGGTGGCGCTGGCTGATCTCGGCGCCGAAAGCGGTTCCATTGAACCGGAAGAGAGCGAAATGATCAAATCGGTTTTCGCTTATGGGGACAAAGCAGTCCGAGAAATTATGGTTCCGAGAATCGATGTCATCGGAATCAATACCAATGCCACAATCGATGAAGCAATCATCATAATTAAGGAGTCGAAGCTGTCGAAATTCCCAGTCTACAACGGCAACCTTGACACCATCGATGGAATCCTTTATGCAAAGGACGTTCTCACTCATATAAATGACGGATCAGACGGTGAACCGATTGCTCCTCTTCTTCGGGAACCATACTTTGTTCCCGAATCGAAACAAATTGCTTCGCTGCTGAAAGAATTCCAGCGGCGAAAAGATAATGTTTCAATTGTGGTGGATGAATACGGCGGTACTGCCGGAATAGTCACAGTAGAAGATATTGTGGAAGAGGTAGTAGGTGAGATTCAGGATGAATTTGACAGAGAAACACCTATGGTCATTTCTACTGGCTCAAACCGATGGCTGGTGGATGCTCGTCTGTCCATTAATGATCTCGAAGACGAACTCCCGGTCGAATTCGAAGAGGAACGGGAATACGACACACTGGGCGGCTTCTTCTTCTCCCGATTCGGGGACATACCGACAGTAGGCACCAATGTTGTTTTGGACAATTTCAGATTTCATGTCAAAACCATGAAAGGGAACAGAATCCTAAAAATCGAAATTTTCAGAGAGGAGACGCCGAATGAGGAACGGTGAAAGATTTGAGAAGCTTGTCGAAATCGTTGAGAAACTTCGAGATGACGACGGCTGCCCATGGGACAAGGAGCAAACTCACGACTCCCTCCTCCCCTATTTTCTCGAGGAAACCTATGAAGTGATGGAATGTGTCGATAAAAAGAACTGGAATGCACTCTCAGAGGAATTGGGAGACGTTTTACTGCATGTTCTTTTTCAGACTGATATCGCCCACAGGAACGGCGAATTTCAACTGAACCTTGTTCTCGAACAGATCAGCGACAAACTGGTAAGGAGACATCCTCATGTATTTGGTGACAAGGAAGCCGATGGCGCATTCCATGCGAAACAAAATTGGGAGGCAGCGAAACAACAGGAGAAAAAACGGGAGTCAAGACTGGACGGTGTCCCTATGACGCTTCCAGCTCTGGTGCAAGCACAGCGTCTTCAGCAGAAAGCGGCTTATGTCGGCTTCGATTGGGATGCCACCGATAAGGTATGGGACAAAGTCCATGAAGAGATGGAAGAGCTTAAAAAGGCAGAATCGAATAACAATAATGATCAAATCGAAGAGGAAGTAGGTGACCTCTTATTTACGATTGTCAATCTTTGTCGGTTCTTCGATATTTCATCGGAGGACGCCCTTCGAAAGGCCAACAGGAAATTCACAAACCGCTTTCAGTCCCTAGAAAAAGAGCTGAAAAGACAAGGGAAAAAACTGGAAGAGACGAACTTAGCTGAGATGGATGAGATCTGGAATAGACAAAAAGAATCTCCCTCTGCTCAATGAACTTTGCCGATAGTTGCACTCAGGGGCCAGATTACTCTTTTCACTTCTTCGGGATTCCCCCAAGCCGACTTAAGGTCTGAGTCAATAAGGGCGAGAGGATTGCTGCCTTCTCTCTCCATATAGTTATGTACCGCTGACCAAGTCCTCAGATATCCTATTATTGCGGCTAGGTCCCAAGAAGCTGTCATTGAGAGCGGCGGTGCTTGCATTCGCTCAAAAGGAAAGGGAAGGTTTGAATAACCGGTCTCTATGTGGTACCGATCAGGAAACCAGTATTTTCTCATTGTTTTCCGATAGAAGCGATTGATCACCGCATCCACCTCCGGACTTACCGAAAGAAAATCATAGCACCATACAGCCAAGACGCCGTGCTTTTTTGAAGCAACGCGACGAACTTCTTGGTAAAACTTCTCGGTGTCGAGCCAGTGAAGTGCCTGCGCCACGGTGACAAGATCAATCGATTTGTCTTCAAGACCAGACGATTCGGCGGCAGCGATAAAGTAGCTGATATTCGACTTAGCAGTCCCGTTCCTGATCTGATCCGCACTGGCATCCGTCGCCAAGACCTCTTTGAAATGGTCCGCAAGGCCCACCGCCGCCTGACCGTTTCCTGTTGCGCAGTCCCAAACCTTCTTGTGCTGAGGAACGAGCGAGGCGAGATACTGGAACAGCTTCGGAGGGTATTGAGGTCTGTTTTCCCTGTAGTCAGCGGCGTATGAGCTGAAATGATCCTTGAACATCAAATGACTTAATCTTCTTTGATCCTGAGGAAAACTTTACGTGTCCGCGGACCGTCAAAATCGCACAGAAACACCCCTTGCCACGTGCCAAGAACAGGCCTTCCCTGTTCAATAAATATTGTTTCTGAAGAGCCGATCATACTAGTCTTGATGTGACTGTCCGAATTCCCTTCGTAGTGCCTGAATCCTCCATCCTGAGGAACCATCTTAGCGAGGTGCATTTTCATGTCTCTCACCACATCGGGATCGGCACTTTCATTAATTGTGACACCGCAGGTTGTGTGCGGCACATATAAGTTGACTACACCGGAATTGATGGAGGTCTTCGCTACTTCTTGAATCACAAGGTCGGTAATGTCAACGATGTCGACACGTTCAGCTGTCTTGAAGGAAAGTGTAATCATATCTTTACTCCTACAACCAATAATCAAAAATAAGCGGCGACACCCAGCTGAAGTCCCGCGGACCGGATGGGATTATCGGTGAAGTCGCGGTGCCAGTTATACTGATAAGCGATCTTCACCACCGTGTTTTCCCCAGGCCGAAAACTGGTGCCGACGGTAACCCTAGAAAGTTCGTCACCAATATTGGTGCCCGTCGATTCGAAAGAACCAACATTCAGATCCACTTTTTCCAGTCGTAGCGTTGCAATCAATTTGGAGCTGTCAAAGTTGAAAACGGTGCCATGAAAATAGTCGAAATTCAATTCGGTATAGGCACCCCACTGAACACTTCCCGCCACCTCCTTAAGGCCGTCAGGAATATCGACTGTGGCGGTAGCAAATTCACTCCGCCAGTGAAATCGGCCTCTGTTTACGCCGTGATCAATGGCGCTGATACTGATAGATCGTATTTCATCCACCTTCATCCCATCCGCCTGAAAACTGTTGTAAGGACCTCTGTAGAACGAAAGTCCTACCTCGCCTAAGAGTCTATTCTCAACCTTCAGTCTGCCTGTTAAAGAGGGAGTGCCATTGTTATCTTCCTCAAGAAATTCAGCAGACTTGCCTTCAGGAATGCGTGTGCCGGTCGTCTCGTTGGATACGATTCCATCACCAAGACCATTGACAATATATAACTCATAACCGAGCCGATTCGATCTATTCAGATAACGCTGACCAAAAAAACCGAGGCCTATCTCAGAGAGCGTAGCAGGAATGATAAGCGTCGAAACTAACGGTCGATCGATAATGTTGTACTTGGGGCTATCATGCTCAACATTGAATCGGCCCAGCGGCGGCAGAAGAATGCCCATCCTGAAACTTAGGGCGGAAGCGAAAGTCAGATCCAAGACTGCCGTCTCCAGCGCGATCTCTTCAGTCCCATGTTCAAATTCTAATTCCGAAAAAAATCGGATATTTTCCGCCACCGCCGAATACAGGAAAATGTTGAACCGCCTTGCCTCAAATGATAGGCCTTCCGATATTCCTTCTTCTACAAAATAGTTGCTGTTTGCTTCAAAGTAACCTCCCACGGCGGCGTTGGCTCCGAATGTAAGAACGAACGGACGGTCGTAAATGGAGTGTGATGTTGAGTCACTCTCACCATTGAGTGGATACAGAAAGAGCAGAAGAGTACATGATAAAATCCTGCGTTTCATTTTTCTAAGGCGATGAAAAGATTCCCTTCTCCATCTTCCGTAACTGGGAAGGTCTTGAGAGCTTTTTCCGCAGGTCCGTTGAGGACCCTTCCATCAAAATCAAACTGACTACCGTGGCAGGGACAATCGAGAGAGTATTCAAATACCTCAGGCCGACAAGCCTTGTGACTACATTGGAGCAAGAGTGCTGTGTAGTTCCCTGCCTCACTCTTATGGATCACAATCGGAGGCCTAAGACCTCTTCTGAGAATGACAGAGGCTTCTTCAGCAAGAACCGATACCGAGACAGACAGTCCGCCATATTTGATTTCCGGAGTCACTAAAGGAACTGTTGAGCAACCCGTCACGCTGAGAGACACTCCGCCACAGACTGCCACCGCAGCGGTTCCGCAGGCGGTCCTCATAAACTGTCTCCTGCTCGTCATCAAAGTGATTCCAGAAACTTGATGATCTGAGACTGCTCTTCATCAGACAGAGCCATAAACTCTCCACTGCTGACGGCGGATTCACCACCATGGAGACGGATAACTTCTGTTAGATCTGAAGTGCGGCCATCGTGAAGAAAATAAGGAACCCCACCGATGGTATCCTTGATGAGACCAAGACCCCAGAGTGGTGTCGTACGCCACTCTCTCCCGGTCGCCTCACCTTCGGGATAGTGATCCGCCAGTTCGTCTCCCATATCGTGCAGGAGCAGATCTGTATAGGGGGAAAAAGTTTTGTTCGCAAGAACATCGATATCTGAGTCACCGGTAGACAATTGAGGTAAATGGCATCCGGCACAGCCAATTTCACTGAAGAGCTCTTTTCCTGCCTGAACATCCGGATTATCCTCATTTCTGGGAACGGGTGGTTTGAGTGTCCGGAGATAAAAAACAACATTCGCTACTGCAGCAGAACCGACTTCCGGATCGGCTACTCCATCACCGCTAAATTGCCCTGCCAATGGATTGTGGAGGTCAGACGTAAAGAAATCAGAAGTGATCCCCATATCATCTATATAGGCGACGGCGGTCTGATGGAGGAGATCGATAGTGGTAGCCTTTCTTCCAAAACGGCCGATATAGTTTCCCCCCATCGACCTGTGGTGAGGTTTGGGGATGAAAAAATCCGGCGCAGAGATATAGTTCAAGCGGCCGCTGATCCCATCGGCGTCGCTATCATCCGGATCTGCCAAAGCGATTAACAAGGAATCCGGAACAGCTTCGAGAAACCCTATTCCAGCAACGATCGGTGCACTCCTTATACTAACACCTGTGGTACCGATAGGCAAAGTTTCAGCGGGATAGCCGGGAATTGATCGGTTCTGCAACTGAGGACCACCTTGAGACTCCATATAATCGAAGTGACCCCCACCCATATCACGTCCGAAGCGAGTCAGGTTTGTAGCGGGATGACCTTTGCCATCTCCGACATGACAACTTGCACACGAAGGCATGTTGAACACGGGACCGAGGCCAGATTCTTTTGTAAACACCTCAGCGAAGTTTTTATCTCCTGCAACGAAAGTTGCTTTTTGCGAGAGCGTCAAGTCTTCAATAGGGCCATCAAGAAGAAGATCGCCGTCCGTCTCTCCCGGAAAGAACGGTTCGCAGGAACAAAACAAAAGGATCAACAGCAGAGTAAAAAAGTTGCGGATTTGCATGGGTGGCAGGAGGTTCAACCGAGCCCTACATCGAGGGCCATCATAACTGTGAAACCAACCATTACGCCGATGGTGGCGAGATCGGTATTTCCTTCATGTTGAGATTCAGGGATCACCTCTTCTACCACTACAAAGATCATAGCGCCTGCGGCAAATGCAAGGGCATAGGGTAAGATCGCCTGCGACTGGATCACGATCACAGCGCCAATGATCGCCGAAATAGGTTCCACTAAGGCCGACAATTGTCCGTACCAGAAACTTTTAAATCGCGATACACCAACCCTCCTCAGCGGCATTGCCACTGCGAAACCCTCTGGGAAATTCTGAATTCCAATCCCGATTGCCAGGGTAATTGCTCCCACAAGAGTCGCACTTGGAAGATCGGCACCAAGGGCCCCAAATGCGACGCCTACCGCCAACCCCTCTGGTACATTGTGAAGCGTGATTGCCAGAACGACCAGCGTCGTCCTGTGCCAAGTCGTTTCCATTCCTTCCGCTGTTTCAGTAGGATAACCGATGTGAAGGTGTGGCAATACCTTATCCACAAGGAATAGAACAGCTGCTCCCAGCATAAAGCCGACGGCCGGCGGAAACCACGGGGCAGCTCCCATAGACTCGGACATCTCAATCGCAGGCGCCAATAGAGACCAGTAACTAGCGGCGATCATAACACCGGCGGCAAAACCGAGCATGGCGTCCAGCACTTTCCTATTCACTTCCTTGAAGAAGAAGACCGCGGATGCACCCAAGGCTGTCATCCCCCACGTAAAGCAGGTAGCGAGGAACGCCTGAGTCAGAGGCTCAAGACCTTTGAACCATTCAGTCATTTACTGTTCTTCATGAAGAGTGACACATATGTTATTGCAGCTGCCGCCCCACCGATAAGAGGCCCCACCCAGTAGACGATTTGATCTCCCCACTGTCCGCTTACTAGCGCCGGACCAAACGACCGGGCAGGATTCATGGAGGCACCAGTGAGTGGTCCACCAGCCAATATGGCGGCGGTTACGACCATACCGATCCCAAAGCCGGCGATTGATTTAAAGCTACCACGCTCATCAACCGCTGTTCCAAATATTGCGGTCACAAGGAAGAATGTGAGAAATATTTCGATGACGATAGCAGCGGTGGTCGACACATCGGGTGCCACTGACTGACCGCCCAGCAAGGCATCCATAGCACCGAAAACAAACTGTTTGAGAACAAGAGCCGCCAGCACCGCTCCTGCCAACTGGGCGATAATATAGACCACTCCCTCCTTCGGCTGTATCTTGTGCGTCACAAGAAAGCCCGCAGTAACGGCAGGATTGATGTGAGCGCCAGAAATTTGACCAAAGGCTAAAATCACAAAAGCCACTGTCAACCCGTGGGCCAGAGCCACTCCGATAAGTCCCGTCTGACCGTTGATAATGGCGGCACCACCAATAAAAGTGAGAAGAAATGTGCCGATCAATTCAGCCATCCCTTTTTGTGCTGTATCATTTATAGTCGTTCTCCTTTAATTCCTTTCAGAGCAATCTCCACAAACCCCTTTGATCTCAAGATCAATTTCATTGATTATCATTCCGGAATATTGCGACAGCAGGTTCATAATCTCTTTGTTCGATACTTTAACATTCTGAAGCACTCCGCACAATTCGCACCTGAAATGCTGATGATGCCCAGTCTCCCAATCATAACGGACCATTTTCCCATCCCGCACACAGCTCAAATCGCCAGTTTCCACTAACTGATTAAGGTTACGGTAGACTGTCCCGAGACTGATATGTGGAAGACGTCGCCGAACGCGATGGTAGACGTCATCTGCGGAAGGGTGAGGATCCATCGATTTCACCGTTTCGAGTACTTGCTCTCTCTGCTTGCTGTATATCCTTAGAGCCACGGCATAGAATAAGACAAAAATGTGCCGAAATCAATAAGAATAGTAACGATTACTATTCTTATTGATTTTCTATTGATTTTCACTCTACATCTCCGGAAACTTTCCAACAGAATCAATATGAAGAAAGTGCTATTTCTCTGTACCGGCAACGCATGTCGATCCCAAATGGCTGAAGGAATTTTACGTGATCTCGCAGGACATCGTTACGAAGTGTTCAGCGCCGGCACACATCCCACACGAGTTCATCCCGCCAGCATCAAGGTGATGTCAGAATGGGGCATCGATATATCGCATCACAGTTCGGATCTGTTGGACGACTACATCGAGAGTGGTATGGATACGGTCATTACAGTTTGCGATTCTGCCAACCGTCTCTGCCCCACTTTCCCCGGAGATATAGAGCGGCTTCATTGGCCCATTTCCGATCCCTTTGTCAACTGGTCAGATGAGGATCACTTTCTCGAACCGTACAGAAAAACAAGAGATATAATTAAGCAGAGAATAAAGGAGTTTCTGGAAGAGGGAGGATAATTGTGATGAGACTCCTTCTCATCACATTACTTGGTGCGTCACTATTCGTTCGATTTTTGTTATCAGAAATGGTGAGGTTTTGTGTGGATCAAGGTCTTACTAGCCGAGCATTTAGGATAATTGCATCCTTTAGAAACAGCAGTGTATATTCGCTTCTCAAACGGTAAACTTGGCGGTTCTTGAACTGCCTATGAGGTAAGACAGTTATAGCATGGTGACAACAGGTAAAAAACAGCCAGCTCGGCGTGGACGTCCACCCGGCCGACCCCGAAAGCCCGATTACGAACGAGAATTAGCCACCCTTTTCCAGATTCTCGGGAATGAGAATCAGATTCTAATGCGAACCGATCAAAAGGCGTTCACCCTTCTTTCAATCCTGGGTGTCTTCATGGTTTTCTTCATCGTCCATTTCCTAAAAATGCAGATGACATGGTTCATCTTTGTTTTTGTTATCGTCTATTTTGCCGCGGCGTTGACAACAATTATTAACCTCATTTTGGTTATTGTTCCAAGAGTCCGGTCGGAAAAGACAAAAGAGGGTGACGATAATTCCAATCCACTTTTTTTCGCTGGAATTAGCCAGTACAAAAGTTCTTCTGGCTATTCAAGACACCTCCGTTCTGTTGCTAGCGATCGAGAAAAAACATACACCCTTTTTGCCAATCAAGTCTATTCGCTGGGAATGATTAACTCCTATAAATACAAGCACCTTAAGACGGCAATTTCATCTTTTATTGTTGCTATCTCATCTGAACTCATGATCATCATGGCGCTAGCCTGGGCAAGATCAATTCCATTTTTCATTCAAAGATTCCCCGCCCTCGAAAAGTTCCTCTCTTCACCTTTTTGAACAAACTTATTGTACTGTCAGCTGTCTTCCTGATTGCCGGCTGCTCCACCCCGGCTCAACAAGGTGAGCCCGGCCCTCCTGGGCCGGCCGGTAAGCAGGGCCTTCCCGGAAAAGACGGCGCTCCGGGAAAACCGGGTACACCAGGTCCCTCCGGTCCGCAGGGACCCCAAGGCCAGCCTGGAGAATCGGTCTCTCCTGACCTTCTCGCCCAGCTTAACAATATCTTGGAGAAAGCTGAGAGGTCAAAGTTACAGGAATCTGAGAATAGTAAGGAGATTATCGTGGCAATTGTTCCTTACCAATTCGGTATAGCACCGCCCATCATGGGATTCGCAGCTATGAGTAATGAAGGAAACATTTATAAGCTCGAGAATAAAAATCTCTATACTGCAGGTGAATCATTCCAACAAAGCGTCAGGGTCGACAACAGAGACGACTTTGTCTCACTGGCACTTATGGCAGCGCAGGAGGGAACTCAGCCTCTCTACTTAGCCATGACGGCTAACGGCAGACACTATATTTCACAAGATTTAGAAAACTGGAAATATCAGTCCCTTGCTCCTTTAAATCGATGAAAATAAAAAGGGCGGCTAAAGCCGCCCTTTTCTATCATTCTATCAATGTTTTCTGGTTTCGATCAGAGCCCGATCGCCAAACCAGCCCAGATGGAAGAAAAACTCTTCGCTCCCGGGACAACATCCTCTACCATTGTCAATCGGTAATTAACGAAGGCGTTGAAAGTGACAACCTTCACTTGTAATCCTGCCTGAACATGAATCCCTGAACCTTCGATCCAATTATCTCTGTTCTCGACAAAATCTTTAAGAGTCTTTTCAAGATCCATACCAGCACCACCAGTGGCTAGGTCGCCGAGAATACTGGTCATGACCTCTTTGTCAGCAAGCTTGGAGGTTTGATGATTATTGATTCCCCCACCAACGTGAATTGCACCACCACCGAGAATAGGGATACCAAGTCCGAAGACTTCTTTTCTGGCGGTATAATACTGAGAAAGTCTGGCCCAAACAAACTGAGCATCAAGGGGATCAATCACGGGGTTGTCAAAGCTCAGATTATATAGTGCTCCAGAAGTTTCAAAACTGGCCTCAAGATCGATGAATGGGATTGCGTCAACGTAGACAAAGAGTCCCCCGAGTTGAGCACCATCAAATCCCCCGCCCGTCAGAGTAAAGAAATCGTCCCCGTCAGTCCACTCTCCAACGGAGAATGAATCGGATACATACTTCAAACCAATGCCGAACAGTGCTTCAGCACGCTGTGCCGGGAGTAAGAGAAAAAAAGCTATAAAAGGCGCTGCAAGTCGCTTCATAAAATTACCTCCAAATTTGGATGTTGTCAGCCCCATACATGTTGAGTCAATTTAATCATACAGATACAATTCACAGAACTAAATCAACTTCAATGGCAAATCGGGTATTTGGCGCCTCCGTCTTTTGCTATTTCGGTTTGTCCCTTTTTCGGACAATAATTGAAAAGATTTAGGTGCATCAACACAATTTCGTTGATACTCCCTCAATCGCTTGTCTAAATTGGCCTTCAGCGTCAGTCATTCAGTGAAATATTACAAGTCAACTTTAGTATTCGTTCTATCTCTGTGCGTCATCGCGGTGGCCCAGGATTATGCCTGGCCGGTAAAGGTTGGAAAGGTTGTTTCGTCCAATTTTGGTGATCCTCGGCCACGCCGCTTTCATGCTGGACTAGACATCGCTACAAAAGGGGCCAGTGGCCACGAAGTGGTTGCAGTCGATACCGGCTACGTTGAGCGGATCCGGGTCTCCTCAGATGGTTACGGTCGTGTTCTTTATCAGAAACTTTCCGATGGAAGAACGGCGGTTTACGCTCACTTAGATTCATTTACCGAACTGCTGGATGAGATCGTCAGAGTTGAGCAGAACCGGCGACAGTCTTTTGAGATGGAAAAGTTTTTCCGACCCAATGAAATGGTTGTAAACAAAGGTGATTTACTTGGTTATTCCGGTGACTCCGGCGGTGCTTTTGGACCCCATCTCCATTTTGAGCTCAGGGATACACTCAATCAACCCATCAATCCTTTCATCAGTGGATTTGGACTGGATGACCGGCACAGACCAAAACCTCAGCGCATTGCTGTAATTCCGCTGGGCGCGGACGCCCGAATAAATGGTAATACCCTACCTCAAGTTTTTCCCATCCGGCGGATCAGTACAGCTGTTTACGAATTTCCTGACACAATTCATGTCTTAGGTGCTGTCGGAATG
>CEUZ01241429.1_pt1 | contig 16106 bp, 14 predicted proteins | sample 361511 | NCBI WGS metagenome assembly CEUZ01 (sample SAMEA2622822, study PRJEB7988) | marine metagenome | biome: marine biome (ENVO:00000447); feature: surface water layer (ENVO:00002042); material: "saline water (ENVO:00002010), including plankton (ENVO:xxxxxxxx)" | depth 5 m
GAAGATTGGCAAGAAAAATATGAACATATAATAGATATGGGTAAAAAACTAGATATGCTTCCAGATAAGTACCATACAAATGAGTTTAAAGTTGAAGGATGTGTATCTGAAGTTTTTTTAGTTCCAAAAAAAACAAATAAAACTTTAAATTTCAAAGCTGATAGTAATTCTGTAATTACAAGAGGTTTAATAGCAATGTTATTAAGAATATATTCAGATAGAGTGCCTAAAGATATAATAAAAAATCCACCTAAATTTATAGATAAAGTTGGTTTAGGTGTTCACTTAACTCCAAGTAGAACAAATGGCCTTCATGCAATGGTTGAAAAAATTATGAATTACGCAAAACAATACTCTAAATAATATTTATCTAGAAAAACTATCTTCTATTAATTTAATTGTTTCTTTAATGCTCAAAAGCAAAATAAATGTTCCTAGTCTTGGACCATTTTTCTGACCTAATAAAATTTCATAAAGAAATAAAAACCAATCTTTTAATTCGTATTTACTTTTCTTTCCAAGTTCATAAATTTCAGTTTGAACTTCTTCAGAGGATGCATTCTTTTTAAAACCTTTTAAAACATTTATAAGTTCTTCAAGAATTTTTTTTTCTTCTTCAGAAGGTTTTTTATATTTTTTATTAGGTTCTACAAAATCTTTGTAATATTGAATAGAAAATTCTACTAATTTGTCAGTATATGGATTATTTGAAGGATTGCTCTTAGGTATATATTCTTTAATATAATTCCAAATAATATTTTTGTCGTCACTTTGACAAGCACTTACTAAATTTAAAATTAATGAAAAACTTATATCAATTTCTGCTTTTGGAATTTTATCACTATGAATATGTATTATAGGGTTGTTTAGTTTTTCAATATCACTTTGATCATTAAATTGCTTTAAGTATCTTAAATACTCATCAACATGTTTTGGAATTACATCATAATAAAGTCTTTTTGCCTTTTTTGGAGTGTAATACATAAATAATAATAAACTTTCCGAAGGTCCATATTTTATCCATTCCTCTATAGACATTCCGTTTCCTTTTTTTTTAGAAATCTTTTCTCCTTTTTCATCTAAAAAAAGTTCATAATTAAATCCTAATGGGGGAGATTTACCTAACACTTTAGATATTTCTGCAGTGCTCCTTATTGAATCAACCAAATCCTTTCCATACAATTCATAATCTACATCAAGAGCTTTCCATCTCATTGCCCAATCAATTTTCCACTGTAATTTACAATTTCCTTTTGTTACTAAAATTTTAAATTTTTCACCATCTTCATCTTTAAAACTTATTTCACCTTTATCTTCATCTTCTATCTCTATTGGAACCTGAAGAACCTTACCTGTTTTTTGACTTATAGGTAAAATAGGACTATAAGTTGATCGTCTTTCTGAACCTATTGTAGGTAATACAATATCATTAATTTTTTTATAATTTTTTAAAACTTCAATTAAATATTCATCAAAGAATCCAGATTTATATAACTCAGTTGCACTTTTTAATTCATATTTAATACCGAAAGAGTCTAAAAAATTTTTTAATTTATTATTCACACTTTCAGCAAAACTATTATATTCGCCAAAAGGATCTGGGATTGATGATACGGGTTTTCCTAAATAATCTTTTAACATTTTTTGATTTGGAAGATTTTCGGGAACTTTTCTTAAAGCATCATAATCATCTGAAAAAGTGATTAATTTAGTAGGAATGTCTGAAATTTTATTAAATATATTCATCACCATTTGTGTTCTTGTAACTTCTCCGAATGTACCAATATGAGGCAATCCTGAAGCACCAAATCCTGTTTGAAATAAAACATAGCCTTTAGCTGGTTTATTATTTATTTTTTTATATATAGCCTTTGCTTCTTGTAATGGCCAAGAATTACTTTGATCAATTTTTGTAAAATCAATAACCATAGTTATATTTTACATAAATTTAACATTTCTTTGATAGTTAGAATTTTCTTTCTTGGTGTAGGATCTTTAGCATTCTCTTTTTCATAAGAATCAATTTTTTCCCAATCTTCAAATGAAGTCACTTCCAAATTTTTATTTTTTATTATTTTAATTAATGCATTTCTACCATTTTTATTCTGATTTTTAAATTCTTTAGATATTAAATTTGCTATTAACTCTCCATCTGCTTTATTTGTTCCGATCACTCCGGTAGGACCTCTTCTTATCCAGCCAGACGCATAAAAACCTTTATCTATTCTTCCTTCATTATTTTCAACAACTCCCTCCGATATTTTTAGACCAGGAATATTTTTAGGTTTATATCCTATTGCTGTTACAACTAACCCACATTTAATTTCTGTAATTTCTCCTGTATCTTTTAATTTTCCATCTTCTAAGTTTGTTTTTTCAAATTTTATGATTTCAACTTTATCATTGCCGATAATTTCAATTGGTTTTTGAAAAAAATTAAAATTAATTTTTTTTTCTTTATTTTCCTTTTTCAAAGATACAAAACTTCTTAAAGTTTCTAAATTTTTTTCAATTAATCTTTGATCTCTTTCTGAGTAATTTCCTACTAAATTATCTGGTAAATCTATATTTACTACAGGTAAACAATTTTTTAAATTACCCATCTCTCTTAATTCAACATTAGTAAATTTTGCTTCTATAGGGCCTCTTCTTCCTACTATATATAAATTCTTTATAGGAGATTTATCAATAGAATTTAAAGCGTACTCGGGTATATCTGAATCTAACATTTCCTCAGGAGTTTTTGATAAAACTCTAACAATATCTATAGCAACATTTCCATTACCAATTACAACAACATTCTCCGTGTTTAAATTAGGTTCTAAATCTACATAATCTGGGTGTCCATTATACCATCCAACAATTTCTGCTGAACCATACACTCCTTTTAAGTTATTACCTTTAATTTCTAGCTTATTGTCTATCTCTGAACCTATGGCTAAAACAACAACGTCATAAATTTCTCTTAGTTCATCTATTGAAATATCTTTTCCAATTTCAATATTACCAAAAAAATTAATTTGTTCCTTTTTTGCAGTCTTTGAATAAGCTAAAGATATTCTTTTTGTTGTTTGGTGATCAGGTGCAACTCCACCTCTGATTAAACCAAAAGGCGTTGGTAAACGATCAATTATATCAATATTAGAATTTAATTTTTTAGTAATAGATTCAGCGGTATAAAAACCACTGGGGCCTGAACCTATTATAACAACGCTAGGACCTTTCATAATTATAATTAATTTAAATTATTACAGATATTTAACTTTTTTTCAAAGCTTGTTCAAGATCTTCTAAGATATCATCTATATGTTCAATGCCTATAGAAAGTCTTACATAGCCAGGAGTAACACCTGTTGCAAGTTGTTCATCTGAAGTTAATTGTGAATGAGTTGTACTTGAAGGATGGATAGCAAGACTTCTTGAATCGCCAATATTAGCTAAATGATAAAATAAATTTAAACTATTAATAAATTTTTTACCTGATTTAAGTCCGCCTTTTAGCTCAAATCCACATAATCCTCCGTAACCTCCTTTTAAATATTTATCTGCTCTTTTTTTAAATTTACCTGACATCAAACCAGGATAAATAACTTTTGATACTTTTGGATGTTTGCTTAAATATTTTGCTACGGTAAAAGCGTTTTGAGAATGTCTTTCCATTCTTAAAGGTAAAGTTTCTAATCCTTGAATAAAATTATAAGCATTAAATGGACTCATGCATTGACCGCAATCTCTTAATAATGTAACACGAGCTTTGATAATATATGCAATTGGTCCTAATGGCTTTACAGCCTGTGTCCAAATAGCACCATGATAATTTGGATCTGGCTCATTTAACATTGGAAATCTGTCACCTTGTTTCTCCCAATCAAAATTACCTCCATCTATAATAATTCCGCCAATTGAATTACCATGACCACCTATATATTTAGTACATGACGATGCTTCTATCGCTGCACCATGTTCAAAAGGCTTACATAAACTGTATGCTGCTGTGTTGTCCATAATTAAAGGAATTCCTAACTCTCTTCCAATATCAGAAACTTCTTTTATAGGAAATACTTGCAATTTAGGGTTTGGAAGTGTTTCAGCGTAGATTGCTCTGGTCTTATTATCCGCTGCATCCTTAAACTTTTGCGGATCCTCTGGATCAACAAATCTAACTTCAATACCCATAGTTGATAAAGCATTATTAAATAAATTCCATGTCCCGCCATATAAATCAGTTGAACTTATTACATTATCTCCTGCATGAGCAATATTTTGTAATGACATCATTGAAGCTGCTTGCCCAGATGATACAGCAAGTGCCGCCGCTCCTCCTTCTAATGTAGATAATCTTTCTTCTAAAACTGCACATGTTGGGTTCATTATTCTTGAATAAATATTTCCAAATTCTTTCAAAGCAAATAAATTTGCTGCATGTTCTGTATCGTTAAATTGATAAGAAGTTGATTGATAAATAGGAACAGCAACTGCATTTGTTGCGGAATCTTTTCTATGCCCTGCGTGAAGTACTATTGTTTCTTTTTTTGGTCCTGTTTTTTTTAACATAATATATTATTTTGTTATCATGTGTATTATAGTTAATTAGACTGATTGTCAACTACTTATTTACACTTTAATTTTGTTATTATTTATATTATACAATTTTTTAATGTGAAATATGAACTTAAGTAAATTAAAATATATATATTGGTGGCTTGTTGTTTGCTTAACACTTGTTTTTACAATGGTTTTTATTGGTGGTTTAACAAGATTAACTGACTCTGGATTATCTATGGTTGAATGGAATATTATTTCTGGAATATTTCCTCCAATCTTAAATAGTGATTGGATTGAATTATTTGATAAATACAAAAACTTTCCAGAATATAAATTAATAAATAAAAACATGAGTTTAAATGATTTTAAATTTATTTTTTGGATGGAATATATACATAGAATTTGGGGAAGAATTATATTTATAGTTTTTTTCGTACCATTATTATTCTTTTTAAAAAAAGAATTCATACCAAAAAAAATTAAAAAACATTTTTTTATAATTTTATTTTTAATTATATTCCAAGGTGGTTTTGGATGGTATATGGTAAAAAGTGGTTTGGTTAATGAACCAAATGTAAGCCATTATAGATTAGCATTTCATTTAACTACTGCTTTTATAATTTATGGTTATTTGCTTTTATTAACATTTAACATTTATGACTTAAAAAATAAAAAAAATTACAATTTTAAAACTGATAATAAATTCTATTTTCTTAATATTCTTTTAATATCTTTAATTATAATTACAGTTTTTTCTGGAGGCATGGTTGCAGGATTAGATGCTGGTCTAGTTTATAACACTTTCCCTTTAATGGGTGATAAGTTTATACCTTACGAAATATTTGAATTAAGCCCTAAATATTTAAATTTTTTAGAAAATCCTGTAACAGTCCAATTTGACCATCGTATACTAGGAACAACAACCTTTTTGATAATTTTATCAATTTGGATTTATTCAAAAATAATTAAAACACCAAATAATATAAAACTAAGAATTAATATACTCTTAATTTTTGTTTTATTACAAGTATCCCTTGGGATATCTACTCTAATATCTTATGTGTATATACCGTTTGCTATAATGCATCAAATGGGTGCTTTAATATTATTTTCTTTATCTTTGTGGACTTTAAAAAGCTTACCATTCATGTCCAAGTGATACAAAAAATCCATCTTGACCAGCGTCTCCACTATATCCTGGAGCATTATGATATGTAGCAGAAGCATCTAGACCAAACACTTCACCAAATCCTAACGTTACATAATAATAATCCCAACTGTCAACATCGTTAGCTTTTTCAGCATCACCTTCTAAATCATCAACATCTACATTTCCATATGTATATGAAATTGATAAAGGGGTTCCTGGAATTGGAGCTTCAATACCTGCTTCTGTATAAAACACATCAGGTGTATTAGCGCCAAACCATTTTGGAGCATATGCCAAATAAAGATATGGTGAAACAGAAAAATCTTCACCTATCATTTTTAATGGAATTTCAGTACCAACACTGAAATAATACTCATTAAAAGATGTTTCGTTAGATTCGCCTGGATATAGATAATATAAATCACCAATATCAAAACTAAATGGACCTAAATCAAAAGCAAAACCTCCGTATACATCAAATTCTGCTCCATAAACGCCATTTGTTATAGATCCAGACCATGCGCCAAGATATAATCCACTAGAATGTCCTAAATCTACACCAATAGCTGGTGACATGTCTTTAGAACTTTGACTTTCTCCACGCCACACATAATGAGATGACCAACTAGTATTATAACCTACGCTTATTCCAGTTGCTTTTTCTAAAGATTCTCTTGATAAATCCAACTCAGCATATGAAATTTTACTAGCAAGTAACGCTGTCGATAGTAAAACATAAAACTTTTTCATAATATAATTCCTTTCATAAAATAGTTTATACAAAAATCATTTTATTGATCAATAATAAATAGTTCAATAAAATCAATTTGTAATAATATGTAGCAATTAATGTGCCAAAGACTATAAATTACGAATTTTCCATGAATTTGGAGTAAATATTACCCAAGAAAAATTCTTATTTGTCTTTTTTTTATAGATACCCGTATTTGAAGTTAAAAATATTTTTGTTTTTTCTTCATCGCAATCTTTTTTTTTTATAAATGAAAAATTTGGATGATTTTTATGAAATTCTTTTTTTTTTTTTAATTTTTTTTTTTTATTATTATTATTGTATTCACATCCATTGATTTGAAAAAAAACTAAATTTAAAGAATTTTTATGTGCAAAAAAAATGCCTTGCGTAACATTATTTTTATTTTTAAATTTAAATATTACATCTTGTTCTTGATTAGCTAATTTTAAACCTTTAGAAACATATTTAGATAAAATTTCTAAAAAATTATCATCAAATAAAAACTTAAAATCATTCTCTTTTTTATTATCTTCATATTTAATTTTACTTAAAACTATTTTTATTTTTTCAGAATCTAACGATACTGGATGAATGGTTGCCCCTAACTCTCTATTTTCAATATTTATTTTTGAAATTAAACCAATAGATCCTTTATTAGCTTTTTTCCATAAAAATGAATTTAATACATTTACAGGATTCGAATAATTTTTATTATAAATTTTTGATGAATCTGATTTAACTAAATTTAAAGAATTCAAAAAGAAAAATAAAAATACATAATATATTATTTTCATTTTTTTAATTTATTTCCAAGATTTAGAAGTTAAAACTATCCATCCTTTAGATACCTTAGTTTTTCCACCATAAACTCCATTAGAAGCATCTCCAACAATTACTCTTGGTTCGTCATAATCATAACCTTGGTAGTCTTCATTTATTTTTTCAAAAATTATATTAATTCTCCCAGCTTCTAAAAATAAATAACCTGCAGTTGTATCTATAGTCGATGGTAATATCCAAAAAGCTTTTCTAAGTTGAAAAACCTCAAATAAAACATCTTGATTCTTATTAGCTGTTTTTAAAGCTTCAGGAATTTTTTTACTTAAAAGCTCAATATTACCCTCAGAAAACACTGGTTTTCTGTCTGATACTTTCCCCTTTTTAGTTTTTATCACATACTCTATTTTACTAAAAGAATTTATTATTGTTTGACTAGAAATATTAACTGGATGAATAGTTTTCTTTTTTTTTCTACCTTCAACTGGAATAGTTTCAACAATTGCAATGTATTGCTTTCCTTTTTTCCAAATATAATTTGAAGCTAAATCTTTATTAATAGTGTATTTTCCACTTTCATCCCAAGATTTCTTTATTCCACAAGAGGATAAAATAATTAAAAATAAAAAAAAATAAATTTTAAAGAAAATTTTAAGCATACAAATACACAAAAAATAAATATATTATTATATCAGGATATTTTAAATGAAATGTTAGCATATGTCGATTAATTCAATTGAAACTAAAGTAACAAAGAATTATAAAGAAGAAAATTTTCCTGTTGGATCTTGGCTATTATCGAAAGAAATTAGATCTAAAATTCTTATTTTTTATAATTTTGCTAGAGCAGCAGATGATATTGCAGATAGTCCTAATTTAAGTTCCAAAGAAAAAATTAAAAGATTAAATTTTTTTAAAGAAGGTATAAAAAATAATAATATAAAAATATCGAAAACTGAAAATTTAAAAAAAGTATGCAAAAAAAATAAAGTTAGTATTACACATGCTTTACATTTATTAAAAGCTTTTAAGCAAGACGCAGTTAAAAGAAGATATAGAAATTGGGCAGAACTTATAAATTACTGTAAATATTCGGCTGTTCCAGTTGGAAGATTTGTTATAGATTTACATAAAGAAAACAAAATAAGTTATAAATATTCAGATCCACTATGTATAGCATTACAAATATTAAATCATATTCAAGACTGTAAAGATGATTATGAACAAATAGATAGAGTTTATTTGCCAAATACTTTTTTAAAAAAATATAATGTAAATTTATCTCAGCTTAATAATAATTATACAGAGAAAAACCTAAGGCTTGCAATTGATGATGTTTTAATAAACACCGAGAAATTAATTAACAAAGCAGATAAATTTAAAAAAATTATGAAAAATAATAAGCTTTCAAAAGAAACCACCTTTATTTTGGAAATCGCAAAAAGTTTACTTAAATTATTAAAAAAAAAAGATCCTTTAAAAAAAAAAGTTGTTTTAAATAAATTTGATTACTTTAAATGTTTTGTAAAATCTTTTTTATAATTATCATTTTTTTTATAAATTTTTGTCAAATCATAAAAAAATAATTAAATATCCAAATTCTTCCTTTTATTGGGGAATGAGAATTCTTAAAAAAGAGCAAAGATACGCTATGTTTACAATTTACTCATTTTGTAAAAAAGCAGATTCAATTGCTGATAATAAAGATTTAAATAAAAACAAAATAAAAAAAATTAATCAATTAAAAAAAGAAATAAATAATATTTTTAAAAATAATTTAAATTCTAATTTCGGTAAAACCTTAAAATTTTATATAGATAAATATAAAATTAATAAAAAATATTTTTTTGACATAATTAGCGGCGTAGAAATGGATATACAAAATAAAATGATCTGCCCTAAAAAAAATATTTTTAATTTATATTGTTATAGAGTTGCGGGCGCAGTAGGTTTAATAAGCCTTAAAATTTTTAAAGAATACAATGTAAAATCAAAATCTTTTGGCTTACATTTAGCTAAAGCGCTACAAATTACAAATATTCTAAGAGATATTAAAGAAGATATGTCTTATGGAAGAATGTATATACCAAAAGATATTTTAAATAATGTAGGAATAAAAGATAAAAAAATTAATCTCATTGTAAAAAATAAAAAATTCCCAAAAGCTTGTGAAAAACTTTCAGAATTAGCAGAGTTAAATTTTAAACTTGCAGAAAAAGAATTAAAATTTTGTTCAAAAAAAAGATTAAAATCTGCAATATTAATGATGAGCACATATAAATTACTTTTAAAAAAGTTAAAAAAAAAAGGATGGAATGATTTAAAAGATAGAGTTAGCCTGACAAAATTTGAAAAAATTATGATTTTTTTTAAGGGAATAATTTCAGTTTGAGTAATACTATCCATATAATTGGAGGAGGTCTAGCTGGCTTATCTTGTGCTGTTAATATAGTAAAAAAAGAAAATATTAAAATAAATCTTTATGAAGCCTCTTCTTTATTTGGAGGTAGATGTAGATCATATAAAGAAAAGGACTTTAATTGTTTTTTAGATAATGGAAATCATTTAATTATAAAAGGTTACACAAACACTTTTAATTATTTAAAAAAAATTAATGCTGAAAAAAAATTATTATCTAATAATCAAACTTTTTATCCATTTATAGATATAAAAAAAAAAGAAAAATGGGAAGTAAGACCTTATTCCTTTATTTTACCATGGTGGATTTTTTTTAAATCATATAGACCAATAAATGTTTCTTTTATAGATTTTATAAAAAGCTTTAAACTAATATTCGCAAAAAGAAACCAAACTGTATCTGATATTATAAAAAAAAATAGTTTGATCTATAGAAGTTTTTGGAAACCATTTACAATTGCAGTTTTAAATACTCATCCAAATGAAGCATCGGCAAAATTACTATTTAATGTAATTATTAAAACCTTATTTTTTAGAAATGATCCTTTAAAACCGTATATAACTAAAAAATCATTAGATGATAGCTTAATTAAGCCAGCAATAAAAAAAATTTTAAGTAAAAAAATTAAAATAAAAACTAAATCAAGACTAAAAAAAATTATTTTTAAAAATAATTTTGCTGAAAAAATAATTATTAATAATGATATTATTAAAATTAATAAAAAAGATTTAGTAATTCTAGCTGTAACACCAAATATTATCTCAAGAATTATCCCAAAATTTAAAGTGCCAAAAAAAACAAATTGTATTTTAAATATTCATTTTAAATTAAATCAAATTCATAAAAAAATTAAATTACCTAATAATTCTTTTTTTGTTGGAATAATTGGTGGCACAATAGATTGGATTTTTAAAAAAAAAAATATTCTTTCAATTACTATAAGTGCTGCAAATAATTTAAATAAATTAAATAATGAAGAAATTTCAGAGATTGTATGGAGTGATGTTAAAAAAGTTTTTAATTTAGAAAACATAACAAAACCTAAATACAAAATTATAAGAGAAAAAATGGCAACGTTTGTTCAAAGCCCTAATGAAATATATAAAAAGCCAAAAATGCTTACACAATATAAAAATATTTTTCTTGCAGGTGATTGGATTGATACCGGATTACCTGCGACAATTGAAGGTGCTATAACATCAGGTTATAATATTGCTAGTTATATTAATAATAATTAAATGAAAATAGAAAATATAATAAGTCATTGTAAAAAGAAATTAATAAATGATCAAAAAAAAGACGGACATTGGGTATACGATCTAGAAGCAGACACTACAATTCCTTCAGAATATATACTTATGAACCATTTTTTAGGTATAAAAGAAAGTTCGTTAGAAAAAAAATTAGCTAAATATATTAAAAAAGAACAAAACCCAGATGGTGGGTGGCCATTGTTCTGGAAAGGAGAATCTAATATAAGTACAAGCGTTAAATCTTACTTTGCGCTTAAACTTGTTGGTGAAAAAACTTCGTCAAAATGTATGAAAAAAGCTAAAAAAAAAATAATAAGTTTAGGAGGAATCGAAAATTGCAATGTATTTACAAAAATTAGCTTAGCTTTGTTCAATCAAATTTCTTGGAAAGAAATACCTTCAATGCCAGTAGAAATAATGTCTTTACCAAATTGGTTTCCATTTCATATAAATAAAATTTCTTATTGGTCTAGAACTGTAGTCGTTCCTCTTTTAATAATATTAGATAAAAAACCATCAGCAAAAAACCCGAAAAATATAAATATTAAAGAATTACTTATTAGCAATAAAAATAAAAAGATAAATTATGGCAAAGAATCTCTATTTTTTTTTTATTTTTTTTTAATCATAGATAAATTATTAAAACTAACTGAAAATTATTTTCCAAAAAAATTAAAAATTAAATCAATAGATAGGGCTAAAAATTTTATAATTAATCGTTTAAATGGAATACATGGTCTTGGAGCTATTTTTCCTGCAATGACAAACTGCACTATAGCGCTTAATTTATTAAATTTAAAAAAAGAATATCAAGTGTCTTTAAATAGTGTAAAAAATTTAATTACTCATAAAAAAAATTTTAGTTTCTGCCAACCGTGTTTTTCTCCTGTTTGGGATACTGGTTTAAATGGAATATCTCTATTAGAATCTGGCCTAAGTTTGAAAAATTTACCTATTCAAAAAGCATGCAAATGGTTAGAGAAAAAACAAATTATAAAAAAAGATGGGGATTGGAGTATTAATAATGAAAATATTTTGCCTGGTGGCTGGGCATTTCAATATGAAAATGATTATTACCCTGATGTAGATGATACTGCGGTTGTAGCAATGTTTTTAGATAGAGCTGGGTACAATAACAAAAAAAATATAAAAATAGCATGCGATTGGATTGTAGGTATGCAATCGAATAATGGTGGTTGGGGAGCATTTGATAAAAATAATACCTACCATTATTTAAATAATATACCTTTTGCTGATCACGGAGCTTTATTAGATCCTCCAACTTCTGATGTTTCTGCAAGATGTGTTTCTATGTTAAGTCAAATAGACAGAATTTATTATAAAAAAATAATTGAAAAAGGCGTTAAGTTTCTAAAAAAAGAACAAGAAGAAAATGGATCATGGTTTGGCAGATGGGGCACAAACTATATTTACGGAACTTGGTCTGTTTTACACGCATTAAAAGCAGCTGGAGAAGATATGAATGCTGATTATATAAAAAAATCCATCTCTTGGTTAAAAAACAAGCAAAATAAAGATGGAGGGTGGGGTGAAGATTGCGCAACCTATTGGGAAAAAAATAAAAATATGGATTCTATAAAAAGTATGCCGACTCAAACATCTTGGGCAATTCTTAGTTTACTAATTACAGAGAAGGTAAATGACCCCGCTATAGAAAATGGAATTAAATTTTTAAAAAAAAATTTTAATAAAAAAGTATTATGGAAAGATAATCATTTTAATGCTGTTGGTTTTCCTAAAGTTTTTTATATAACATATCATGGTTATGCAAAATATTTTACTAGTTGGGCTTTATCAAGATATGTAAACTTAAAAAAAGGCAATAAAAACAATAGAATAATGGGTTTATAGTGTTATTTATTCAAGTGATATTGTTTATACCAATAATAAATTTCAATAATACTTAAAAATATCTTACTTAAGTGTTAATTATTATTATTAACAATATTTAAGGATATTTATGAAAAAAATTACTTATATTGCATTAACTTTAATTGCTATTTTTATTAATTCAAATGCTTACGCTGTTGAAGCTAAAGTTCCTACTACATCATTTAACAAAGCATTAGAAAATGTAAAAAATAAAACTAATTTTGCATCTCTTAAAAATGCTAAATTTAATGTTAAAAAAAAAGTGTATGAGATAACTTACCTTAACAAAGAAGGTAGCGTTGATACTATAAAAATTAGTAAGTTAACTGGAAAAGAAGTTAAATAATTCTATTTTTTTGAAATGGGTCTCTTCGGAGACCTAGCTTCTTTTATTTCTTATTTTACAGCTAATTCTTCTTGATTTTCCTCTTTTATTTTTTCTGACGAATCTTTGACTAATTTTTCAAAAACATATTCAGCTGGTCTTTGATTATTTAAAGGTATATCAGATACCATTTCCCCATCAGTTTTTGGTCCGAGCAAAGAAACTTTTAGAGTTTTTAGTGGATTTTTAATTGAATCTTCTGCAGCTGTTGGCTCATAACCACAATGAACCATACAATCAGCACATTTCTCATAGTTGCCAGTTCCATATTTATCCCAATCTGTAGTTTCCATTAATTCTTTAAAAGTCTTTACATATCCTTCTCCAATTAAATAACAAGGTTTTTGCCATCCAAAAATATTTCTAGTCGGATTACCCCATGGAGTACATTTATAACTTTGATTTCCCGCTAGAAAATCTAAAAATAATGAAGATTGACTAAATGCCCACTTCTTTCCTTTTCCTAATTTAAAAATATCACGAAAAAATTCTTTTGTTTTTTTTCTTTTTAAAAAATTCTTTTGGTCAGCTGCTCTTTCATATGCATATCCTGGAGATACTGTTATTCCATCTACACCTAAATCTGTAACAAAATCAAAAAATTCTGCTGTTCTTTTTGGAGTCATTTGATGAAACAATGTGCAATTAACATTACATCTAAAACCCTTTTGCTTTGCAACTTTTATAGCATCAATAACTTTTGTATAAACCCCTCCTCTGCATACCGAATGATCGTGCTCTTTTTCTAATCCGTCCAAATGAATTGAAAATGTTAAATATTGCGATGGTTCAAATAAATCTAACTTTTTTTCGAGTAACAAAGCATTTGTGCAAAGATAAACAAATTTACCTTTATTAATTATTCCTTTTACTATTTCCCCTATTTCCTTATGAACTAAAGGTTCTCCTCCTGGTATTGAAACTACTGGCGCGCCACATTCATCTACTGCATCTAAACAATCTTTAACAGACATTCTTTTATTAAGTATTTCATCTGGATAATCAATTTTTCCACAACCCGCACAAGCTAAATTGCAACGAAATAAAGGTTCTAACATTAATACTAAAGGATATCTTTTATTGCCTTTAATTTTTTGTTCAAAAATATATTTAGCTACTTTAAATTTTTGTATTAGAGGTATTCCCATATATTTTATGCTATAAGTTCTTTCTTGCTTTTTTTATATCTTATACCGGCAGGCAATTTAAACTCAACCTTTTCTTTTATTCCATCCATTACTTTTACATTAGATTTTTCTATTTTTTTTAATTCATCTACAACTTCCATAACAACTGCTTCTGGAGCTGATGCTCCTGCGGTAATACCTACTGTATTTACATTTTTTAACCAGTTCTTATTTATATCTGAAGGACCGTCAATTAAATAACTAGGTATCTTTATTTCTCTACCAATTTCTTCTAATCTTTTTGAATTAGAACTATTTTGCGAACCAACTACTAAAAGTAAATCAACATGTTTAGCCAAATCTCTTACAGCTTCTTGTCTATTAGTAGTTGCGTAACATATATCTTCAACTCCTGGGCCAACTATTTTTGGAAACTGCACTTCTAATTCTTTTATAACATCTTTTGTATCATCAACTCCAAGAGTTGTTTGAGTAACGTAAGCTAATTTGTTTTTATCTTTAACTTTTAACTTTCTAACATCTTCTTTTGTAGAAACTAAATGAACTCCTCCAGGAATTCTACCCTGTGTTCCTTCAACCTCAGGATGCCCTTCGTGTCCAATTAGAATTATTTCATAACCTTTTTTTGCGTATTTTATTCCTTGATTATGAACTTTTAAAACTAAAGGACATGTAGCATCTAATACTGGTAATTTTCTATCTTTCGCATCATCTTCTACTTTTCTAGAAACTCCATGTGCACTAAAAACAGTTACTGCTCCATCAGGAATTTCTTTTATATCTTCGACAAAAACAGCCCCTTTTTCTTTTAAATCTTCTACTACTCTTTTATTATGAACAATTTCATGCCTAACAAAAACAGGTGGGCCATATATTTTTAAAGCTTCTTCAACAATATCTATCGCTCTATCAACGCCTGCGCAAAATCCTCTTGGTTGTGCTAAAATAATTTTCATTTTTTATATCTTATCAAACTAAACTGACATTTCTACAATATCCGTTATTTATAAACCAATTTATAGCATCTTTTAATGCAAATTTGGCTGGTTTACACTTATAATTTAATTCTTTTTTAGCTTTTTCACTAGAAAAAAACATTCTTTTTTCAGCCATCCTAATCATATCAACAGTTATCATTGGATTTTTAATATTAAATAATCTAGCAAAAATTTCAAATAAATAACCTATAGGGTAAAGTGGCTTTTTAGGTAATTGTATTTTAGGTGGTTTATGCCCGCACATGCTTGAAATCATTTCTAATATTTGCTTAAAAGTGAGGTTATCTCCTCCTAAAATATATCTTTCTCCTAATTTACCTTTATGAAAAGCTTGTAAATGTCCTTTTGCTACATCATCAACATGAACGACATTTAAACCAGTATCAAGATATGCGGGAATTTTTTTCATCGCTGCATCTAAAATCATTTTTCCAGTTGGCGTTGGTTTTATATCTCTAGGGCCAACAGGTGCAGCTGGATTAACTATAACAACTGGGAGCCTTCTTGTTTTATAAAACTCTTTAACTTTTTCCTCAGCTAAAAATTTTGATTTTTTATAATGTCCTATCATTTGAGATATATTAACAGGAGTTTTTTCATTAGCTATATCTCCATTTATCGGTTTTCCTAATACAGCAACACTACTTGTGTAAACAACTTTTTCAACACCTGAAGATAACGCTTCTTCCATTAAATTCTCTGTTCCTTTTACATTATTTAAATAAATTTCTTCTGACTTTGGAACCCAAAGTCTGTAATCAGCAGCAACATGAAATAAATATTT
>CEUZ01089594.1_pt1 | contig 16104 bp, 14 predicted proteins | sample 361511 | NCBI WGS metagenome assembly CEUZ01 (sample SAMEA2622822, study PRJEB7988) | marine metagenome | biome: marine biome (ENVO:00000447); feature: surface water layer (ENVO:00002042); material: "saline water (ENVO:00002010), including plankton (ENVO:xxxxxxxx)" | depth 5 m
GCGGCCAATCAACGTTGGAGGTGGCATCCACATTCTTCGACTTGTGCTTCCCTGACTTCGACGGGGATGGCACTCCAGACCAGTTCGATTCCGATGCAGACAATGACGGCGTGCCTAACAACGAGGACTACGACTGGTTGGATCCCGAAGTCTCCGCTGACTCAGATGGCGACAGGATCCCAGACAGCATCGATGTGGATGACGACAACGACGGCGTCAACGACACGGATGACCCGTTCCCCTCGGACCAAAGTGAGTGGGAGGACAAAGACGGTGATGGGATCGGTGACAACGCGGATCAAGACGATGACGGGGATGGAATAAGGGACATATTCGACGTGTTCCCTGACGACGGCAACGAGTGGTCGGATGCCGATGGCGATGGAATCGGCGACAATTCCGATGCGGATGACGACAACGACGGCAGATGCGATGACACGACATACTGGAGGCCTGACCTTGTCCCACCATCGAATGCTGGCCCGAGCCAAGACGGGGATAGCATCCCCGACTGCTTCGCCTCCGCCAAGGGGGATGCCTTCCCATTCGATGCCAACGAGACAGATGACACCGACGGAGACAGCATCGGAAACAACGTAGACACGGACTGTGACGGCGATGGCTGGCTCAATCCGGTTCCTTGCACCATGAACAGCGATGGTGAGGGCGGCACCGATGCATTCCCACTGGATGACTGGAGATGGTCCGACTCCGACGGTGACGGCCATGCAGACCAGGGGCCGAACTCCGATGTATTCCCCGACGATCCGACGGAATGGATGGACAGTGATCGTGATGGAGTCGGGAACAACGCCGACGAATGCCAATTCGTACCCGGTGTCGGCCCTAGCACCGAAGGCTATCTCGAACTCCTCGCACTTCCAGGAAACGATCTGGGGTGCCCGATTCAGGCCCTGCTAGGCGACGATATAGTCTTGGACGAGATTGACTCCGACGGCAGTGGATTCGATGGGTCGGAGACAGCTGACTTCGATGGTGACAAGATTCCCGACTTCATGGACGACGATGACGACAACGACGGCATCCCCGACCTCGAGGACGGGGTCCTAGGAGATGAGAAGTGGTCCAGAGACCCGTTCAGACCATTCACCGCCGAGAACTGGGCAATCATTGCTATCTCGATATCATTCATCGGCATGATGGGCTACAGGGTGGCTGACTCGAAGAAGCGAGGCATCTCCAGCATCCGCTCGAAGAGGATCAGAATCAAGTGATGGTGCAGGGGGCAGGATTTGAACCTGCGAAGCACTACGCACTGGGACCTAAACCCAGCCCCTTTGACCACTCGGGTACCCCTGCTATGTCCCGTGCGAATAATTACCCACCAAGAAGTCAACGCTTCCGTGTCAATGGTCCCCATAGGGTCATAACATGGTCTATGCGCCCCGCAGATGGCAAAAATGGCACGAATAGGGGTTCTCGGGCTCGGCAACTGGGGGACGGCCCTCGCACTAGCTTGGTCCAACGACGGGCACAACGTCATGGGCTGGACAGTAGAACAGGATGTGTACGAGTCGATGATGACCGTTCACGAGAACAAGAAGTACCTTCCCGGATACCAGATTCCAGAGCTGGATTGCACGATGGAGATCTCTGATGTCACCGAGAGTTGCGAGATTCTGGTGCTGGCTCTCCCCAGCTCGGTCATCCTGGAGGTTGTTGACCTGCTAATACCAAGCCTCAGGCCTTCCCACCTGCTAGTCGACCTGGCGAAGGGGCTAGCACCATCGGACGAGGGTGGTTCCGGAATGATCTCGGATGCGATCGAGAGGAGGCTCTCGGACGCTGGGAAGTCCAATCAAGTAGTGGTGATGACCGGACCGACCATAGCCCCGGAAGTCGCGCGTGGGGTGATCACGAATGCTCTGGTGGCTTGCCATGACATCGGAATAGCGGAGAGGGTCGCAGAGCGACTCTCCACCGACTCCCTGATTCTAACGCCAGCTGAGGACCCGATTGGAGCGGAGCTATGGGGGGCGTACAAGAACTGCGTAGCTCTGGCATGCGGGCTCGTAGACGGACTCAAGGACACCATTGGAGGTGACAATCTGAAGGCGGCTCTTGTTCTGTCCGGTTACAGCGAGGGCCTCGGCCTGCTTGGTGAAATGGGTGCCGATCCGAACACGGCCTTCGGGCCTGCTGGGATAGGGGACCTCTACGTTACCGCCACCAGTCCGAGGAGCAGGAACAGAACCCTGGGGGAGAAACTAGGCTCGGGAAAGAGCCTGGAGGAGTCGCTGGATGAGATGCACATGGTTGCAGAGGGTGTTAGAGCGACCAGAATGTTCCTGAACAGATCTGAAAGAATGGGCCGTCCCACTCCATTCCTGAGCACACTGGGGAGCCTCCTCGATGGGGACATAGAGGTAGAGGAAGCGGTCAGAAAGATGGCCGGGGCATACGAAGTGAAGTGAGCAACGCCAATTATTTGCCCTATGGATTAGTGGAGGTACCATGAGAGCGCATTCAGTAGCAGTAGTCGCACTGCTACTTAGTGGAGTATTTTCTGGATGCTTAGGTTCAGAAGTGAAAACTGATGATCATTACCCAGACATTTGGGATAGGCATGAGATTAGTTGGGACACTAGCGGATCTTTCAGCAAGGTTCTGGAACCTGGGCCATTCCACTCCCTAGATGTCCAGGAGGCGTTGATAGAAGTAGATACATCTTCGGTCTGGGAGACTGGTCCCAGTTCGGCTGAAGTTCATCTATCATACTGGTTGCCAAGCAACACTGAAGAAGGCGAGAAAGTTCCTGTAATTGCTGTTATTTCTCCTTATTTCTCCTACGGAACACCCGGAGACGAGTCGGCTCCCACCAGTATTGTCAGTGCTGGTAGAGGAGAATTCATCTTCGAGAACTTTGTTCCCCATGGTTATGCATTCGCCCAAGTAGCGGTGTTTGGTACTGAAGAGAGCAGCGGGTGCTTCGACTACAGGGGTAACGGAGAAGGTCTGGGAATTCATGCTGCGGTAGAGTGGTTAGGAACACGGGATTGGAGCAATGGGAATGTCGGACTCTATGGGAAATCCTACGAAGGTGCGACTCAATGGGAAGCTGCGGCAATGGGGAGCGAACATCTGAAGACTATAGTGCCAATATCGGGGACTACAGCCCTACATCCACTATTGTACAAGAACGGAAGCGCAGAGGCGAGATCACAGATTATGCACATGAATTACTTCTCCAGCACCGTTGACTATGATTCTGATGACTTTGACAACGTTTGTCCGGACATTGCAGAAGGTCTGTTTGCTGGTCCTGTGACATATATCGGTGGAGAGATGGATCCCTATATGGAAAACTACTACGAAGAGAGGAGCCACATAGACAAGGCATTCATGAATTGGAATGGCAGTATTTACTGGGTCCAAGGGATGCAGGATTGGAACGTAGACCCTCATCAGGTCTTTGGAGGCCCTCCTGGAACCAATTGGTATTCCGAATATGTTGATGCTGGTTTTGAGGTAAGGGGGATGCTAGGGCAATGGGGGCACGACTACCCTGACCAGTGGTCAAAACACGAAGATAGCGATAGTGGTTATGGGATGGAGGCTCTGGCTAATATGACTAGATGGGATTGGGCTCAGGATTTGTTTGAGTGGTTCGAGTACTATTTACAGGAAAGGGGGCCCAAGCCGGATTTGGTCGCACAGATTCAAAGGAACGATGGGGAGTGGCGAATAGAGCAAAGTTGGCCCCCAAGAGACTCCGAGAATTATTTTGTGGACATGGGGGACTGTGGAAACGATGGTGCTTTCGTTGGTGGAATTTCTGTGATCGGGGGAGGAATACCCGTGGTAGGCGGTGGACAAAGCATTACAGTGGAGTGCCCAGAAATAAATCCGGATTTTCCAATGCACATTTCAGGTTTGGTCTCGTTGCATCTTTCAGCGGTGCCTTCGTTCGATGGAGGGCAGGTTTTTATCGAAATGCAAAACCTACGAACGGGCGTAAGACTGGGTCACGCAACTATGGATGTTCGGTACCACGAGGGAGGCTCGGAACCTCAAACTGTTGTTCCTGGTCAGGAAATCACTATGATGATGGAATTCCAAGCGATTGATGCTATTGTAAGTCCTGGAGATGGGCTCAAGTTTATTCTTACTGATTCTGGTGAGGACTACCTAGCTCCGGCCTGTGGAAATGCCTGCACCGTCCACGTCCTAACATCGCTCTCAGAACTCATAGTTCCTCTAGTCGATAGGTCTTATGAGAACGTGCTTTTGGTGCCTTAGGAGTTTGCAGAATTCTATGTCTCTGAAATTTTTCTAGCATCCTTAACCAATGAGACTATCTCTGACCTTGCTTCCTCGGAATTCGTTGCCTCGTTTCTGAATGCTAGCCTGATTGGCCTTGGGCCGTCAGAAGTAATTGCAGACATCTCAAACCCGTATCTGTCAATACCAGTCATTACTGCATCTGAGGCATCTTTTGCTTTACTGAGATTCTTGCAGCAAATCACCATTGCATCTCTGTGATCTTCGTTCATATGTTCAATAATGTCATTCGAGAAAGGAGAGAGGGGGTCAGGCTCTGCTTCAAACCAACTCTGCTCGTCGACCCATGACATTCTGCCAAAACCACCAATGTACCTAACGGAGGAGACTTGCAATCTGTAAAAATGAAAATCTTTGAAATCTACGTAGAATGAGGCACTTTCGTGCTTTTCCAGGAATTCAATCCTAGCTGAGTCAACCTCTCCGTCGGACAGTCTTGAGCAGTCTCCAATGAGTGTTACCCTACCCAGAGCAAGGGGGTTTCCTTCACCCGCTTCCGCGACTAGTAGCGAGGACTTGGAAGAGGTAGTGAGGTTCTTGGTGTGCTCAGCTAGAGAGCTAATCAGGAAGATTGGGTTCCCTTCAAGGATTGCAAAGGTGACGAACGAACCATAGGGATACCCATCTGGCTCAGTAGACATTGTGCACAAGGTGCCTGTGCCAATCTTGCTAACCATTGTTCTCGCCAACTCTGAGTGAGTGGGAGTTGGAATATTTGGGTCATAGAGGAGGTCTTGTTCTTGTGTTCTGGCTCCCTTTGGAGGTGCATGTCTGGGTATACTTGATCCGCCATTTTCTTTCTCGCTCATTTTCCATATCTCCTATTCGATTTCCTTCAATATTTGGAGAGTTTCTTGTATCCATTCTTCTGCATAGTCATCATAGTCAGTATCACAGTCAATTCTCTCCTTGATCCGCGTTCCGCCTTTCTCTTCGAGTATTGAATCCCATTCCTTTCCCGACTCGCAAAAGAACTCGAATGCCGTGTCTCCGAGGGCTAGGACTCCAAAATTAACTCCTTCCATGGCAGTGTCGTCAGATTCGGAGACTGAATCGTACAAATCTTGGGCGTTAACGGGTTGCTCCCCTTCACCCCAAGTGCTGCATACAACAATCAATCTCTTCGAACCTGAGATATCATCTGGAGTTATGTCCTCCATATCCATTACGCTGGCTTCAAGATCATGCTTTGCTGCCATAATGGCCGCGTCTTCGGCCAACTCCTCAGCGTTTCCAGTCTCTGTTCCAAAAATTACTAACAAGTTTCTATCTCTCATTTTATTGCCTCTTTTCTTCTCCATTTTCTATTCTATTTCTGCTAGGACCAATGTGCCAATTTTTCATAATATCCTTCTACTACACCTCATCTTTGATCAAGACCCTCATTGGCGAGTCATCTGTTTGGTCTACGATTTCGCAAGTTACTCCGAATACTTCTGCAATATTGTCTTCGTTTAGGACCTCTGATGGAGAACCATCTGCCTTTACTTCTCCTTCGTGCAATAGGATAATTCTTTCAGAGAATCTTGCTGCTATATTGATATCATGAATGGAAACAATAGCAGATTTCTCAGATTTTTTATCTGAAACAATCTCGACTATTCTCTTCATTACCTCAATCTGATTTCGTAAATCTAGGTCACTGGTCGGTTCATCGAAAAGAAAGAGGGACGGGTCTTGTGCTACAGCCTTGGCAACTATTACTCTCTGCCTCTCTCCACCAGAAAGTTTGTCGAACTTTCTGAAGGCAAATTCCTCCAGTCCCAGAATACTCAGAGTGCGGCTAACTGCTTCTCTATCCTCTGATGAAACTCTCCACGAGATATGTGGCCTCCGGCCGAGAAGAACAACATCAAAAACGTCCATTGAAAAGCTGGTTCTGACTGATTGTGGGACATAAGAAGACATTTTGGATAGTTCCATTAGACTCATTTCTGAAATATCTCGTGAAGAAAATTTGACGGTTCCTGAATGAGGAATTAGGACTCGGTTGAGGCATTTGATCAATGTGGTTTTCCCGACTCCATTTTTTCCAAGGATGGCTATTGTCTGATTTGGCTCAACTTCGAAATTTATATTCCTTAGAACTTCTCTATCGCCCCATCTAAAACTTAGATCCTTTACCTGAAGTAAACTTGTCAGAACCCCGCCCCCCTATACTTCAGTAGAAGATACATAAAAAGTGGCCCACCGATTATGGATAGCATTATTCCCACGGGAATCACAATTGGTGCGAATAGAATTCTTCCGACGGTATCTGCAAAGAGCATCAGGAAAGCTCCGAAGACAGCGGAGCATGGTATCAATTTCCTGTAGTCATTACCAATGATCAGGCGACTCATGTGCGGCGAGGCTAGTCCTACAAATCCAATCAGTCCAGTAAACGAGATCACTATTGATGTCATCAAGGCTGAGAGGATCAGTATGTTCTTCCTAGTAGATTCGGGATCTACTCCCGTGGAGATGGCAAAGTCATCCCCTCCCAAGGACATCGCATTCAAATCCCAAGACCACAACATTGCCATTGGCAACAGAGATACCACTGCTGCCCCTATCCAAATTACATTGGAAAGAGTTGGTCTTGATAGGCTTCCGAATGACCAATGTGTCAATTGAGATAGTTGTGCATCTGTGGCAAAGTACTGCATTGTCGAAACGATGGCACCTGCAATGAAAGTGATTGCAATACCAACTAAAATATAGGATTCAGCGGAAATGGATCGCATTTTTCCTAGTTGAATTATTATTCCGACGACGAGTAATGAGAAAAGAAAGGAGTTCGCCACTATTGCCAAGTCTGGTAGGACAGAAAAATCCAGAATAATGGCGAATGCGGCCCCTAAAGCAGCACCAGAAGCCACTCCAAGAGTCAGAGGGGAGACGAGTGGGTTTCCTAGGCAGCCTTGCATTAGTGCTCCAGCAGTAGCAAGAGCCACTCCCGCGATAATTGCCATCAATATCCTTGGGAGTCTTAGTTTCCAAAGAATGTCTGACTGTAAATCATCTGCTTCATCCAAACCAAGAAGGATTCTCATTGTTGCCGTCATGTCAAGGTTTGAAGATGACCCCCACCCCATTGCCAGTAGTGCGAAAATGAGTGTGGCGAGGGATAGTGCGACAATCATTAAAATCTGAAATTTCGAGTTTGCAATATGTTTCTCTGATATCGTTTCCATTGCTTAGTCGCCCCCTGAAGTACAAACGAACTTCCCCATTCTTTCGATTCCATGGTAATTGGAGAAATATTCGTCCAGGAAGTAGTCAGCGTCGATATCAGAAAAAATCTCTGGATGGATTAGTTTGGCTAGAGTTGGGAGGCCATGAATCATCATTGGGCCTGCAAATTCTCCCGACATTATAGCCATTCGATCGTTGCTAACGGCGTTTAGGTTGTCGAAACCGGGCCTCTCTTTGATGAAATCGAAATGGGTATCGCATTTACTTTCATTGTCGAAGGAATTGAATCCGATGTCGAAAACGATTCCATCGAACATTAGCACGTCGGGGTTTGCATCCAGAATCGCTTCCATGTCTACATGGGTGGTATGCCCTGGGAGATCGGCGAACACGTTTTTCGCGCCTGCCTTGTGTATCATGTCGGTCCATTGAGAAGTGCCAGTTAGAACCACGGGATCTCGAGTTAGTGATGCATGGTGCTCCATCACTACAATCGGCCTCTGAGATTCTGTGAGCTGTGAAGTTCGGTTTGTGACTAGGGCCTCGATAGTGTCAAACTCAGAAAACAGTGTCTCGGCCTCTACTTGCTTGCCAAATAACTCTGCCATCACCCCAATCTCTATTCTTAGTGAGTCGTACTTGTAGAAATCCAGGGCTAGGACTCTAATCCCTACAGGTTCAAGTTTCTCTCTGATTGCATTGGTATCGACCATTCCATTTGTTGCGAAAACGATGTAGACGTCCGGTCGGGAATCCAAGAGCGCCTCGAAATCAATCTCAGAATGTGCAGATTGCTGTACCATATCCCTTTGAGAGAGTTCTGGCCACAGAGTCTCGTCGTAGAAGTCGCCAGATACTCCAACAATCACGGAGTTGTCGATCCCCAACATTCTCATCACGCTCGCAGCGTAAGTATTTGTCAGAACAACTCTATCTGGAGATTCATCAAAGAAGTGCCCTACACCGTTGGAATCAACTACAGAAATTGACCCAGATTCATCGGTTTCGGAGATAATGGATGAAAACTGCCATGCCCCAATAGCACATAGAAAGATGATGCCTGACTGGAAAATGGCTATTTTAGATCGTGTTGCCAACTTTCATTCCTCCTTGTTGTTGAAAATCTGGATACGAAAACAAGGAGGAGGAGCGTGGAAAGAGCTGATAGGGAGGGGAGGTTGTCCTCTGACCTTTCGAATGTGATGAAAATCGAGTCTGAAAATTCTGAAGCCTTACCGTTTTCCAGAGTTGCCTTCACCCGAATTCTATTGATTCCTGTGTCTAGATCCTCCAGCAATGTCTGATTCTCGTAACCATTGTATGCTTCGTAAGATGGGCCGTCTTCTGGCATTACCAAAACGGTATACATGGCTCTTCCTTCCACAGATGACCAAGTCACGATTGACTCATCCGAGGTTATTGTAGAATGTGAATTGGAAAGAAATACAGGGGGTTCTAGAACAAAGAATACCTCAATAGAAATTTTTTCTCCTTGAATGATCTGACCAGTTGTCATCTCTGCAATAATCTGGAAATTGTACTCTCCGTCCTGTCTATTGGTGAGGTTTATTCTAGAGTCTTCTCCAATGTATACAACTTGCCCGTTCTCAATTAGTTTGTATCTCTGAGCCCCTGGGAATTGTGCCCATTCTATCTCTACATCGTCATCGGAAAAGTTTCTATTATCTTCAGTAATGAATTGGGGGGTGATTGGGACCTCGAATGAGGTCAACTCCCGGATAACCATGTCTGAGTGAGAACCTGGTAGTCTATCTATGATCTTGACCCAGTTCCTAACCGTCTCATTGTACCACATCTCCCAAGATACGATGCCATCGTTGTTGTCAGTGATTTCCAGATGAGTCGTGGTGAATGTACCTGCAGCAGTAGTTAGTTCGACTCCATGAGTTACAATCACAGAATTAGTGGTATCATCGTAGCCGTTTGGATGGCCAGGGACTCCGATAATGTTTGTCCGATTGAAGTGAAGATTGAGTTCACCGTCTGCAACTTGATGGAGGGGGTTCACTGGAATTCCTGTTGAATCTGTGAAGTTCCAACCCAGGAAACCCTCCTGGTAGTAAGAAGACGACGAAGGGGCATCTGCCCAGAAGGTGTGAATGGTCATGAGGCTCTCCGAGTCCACCCATCGGAAGGCCTTCTCCCCGTCCTCGTAGTCTTCGTCCGAAACCCTGAGGAGATACGAGGAGCGATTGTTACCGAATGAATCCAGTATTGACTCTGATCCAATCGAGGTATAGGTCTTGTTTTGATAGAATTCTGGAGTAGAAACGAGAGAGTAATTCCAACTCATACCCGGAGACCACAAATCGGAGTTTGGTTGGCTAGGTAGAACGATGACCTGCAAATCCTTTGGATTGATCTTAGAGCCGTTAGAATTTGTCGATTCAATTCTGAATTGATAGTTTCCTGACTGTTCGGGTAGGAAATCAAAACTCTCCATCTCACCTCTGTAAACTAGCTCTTCCCCTAGGTATAGGGAGTAGAAATCAGCATATGCCCCACCACTCCAATCAATAGTGATCTGTTCCAGTTGGGATGTAATGATTTGAGTGGTGAAATTTGCGTAGTCGGGCAAGTTTGTCTCTACTGTCGAGGTGATGTTCAGCCAACCTTGTCCGTGCGTAATCTCGGTACTAATCGGATCAACTATTTGGTACCCCCATTTAGAAGCAGATAAGTTCTGAATGGTGCCGACATCTAGATTCTGGAAAAGGAAGAATCCATCTGAGTTTGTTATCGAGCTAGTTGATCCGTAAATAACGGAAGCTCCCTCGATGGGGTTTCCATATAAATCGGTCAGAAAGCCATACCTACTATTCTTTCCATGATTGAAATGAAAATCATTAGGGCCGTGTTCTGAAGAAGATCCGGCTTCCATCCTGAAGTGAACAAACTGCGTGGACTGGTCAATTCCTCCGTAGTATGCCATCAGTGTGAAGTATTCTCCAATTTGGTATGGCCCGAACTCACCCCTTCCTGACTGAGTTGAAATATTCTCAGATGTCTCAATCAGTTCGACTGTGTTGAGTTCTGAATCTTGGATGTTCGTATCATCTTCTAAAACTTCGAATGTAATCCAATTTCTTCCCTCGTACCAATCAAGTTCCATGTCGGATTCTACAATTATCTTCCTGTACACCACAGTGTGTCCATCATTCATGAAGTAGGCTCTGACGGTGTGCTCTCCTGGAGTGATGCCCGCGAATGAGTAAGCCCCGTTGGAGGACCATGTTGACTCCATGGAGTCAACCTTTATCGAAGTCGAATTTGCAGGATTACCACTAGAGGAGAATACGTTTCCAGAAAGGGTGAACGTCTGTTGTTCGGTTTCTTCGGAAGTACTTACTGGAGAGATAAAGGAAATCAGTAATATAGATACAAGCAGTATTCCTATTCTCATCCTTACACCGAAAATTTCGTTCAATATTCCTGTTCTAGTATAGGTGTGTTGTTGACGGGGGGCCGGTTTGCGGAAACCGAAAATGATGCTGGGGTGATGCGCCCCCCGCCAACGTTACTCTTACTGTAGAGTTCCTATGTCTCCTGCGGTAATCCCGTAATGATCCCATGCAGGCTGTAGCCAAGCCCTGATGTCAGCTTCGTAATCTGCGGAAGCGTCTCCATCGTTGGATAGGTCGAACATTGCTACGATCTTGTCGGAGTAGTAGTTTGCGTACCATCCGAAAGCCTCGCACTCCTCCTGTGACATTCCCTCGTGCTGAGAGTGTGTAACAGAGTTGTAGCAGCCGGTGAACTCCTCCCCATCTGGGTCGTTGGAAGACGTGTAGTTCTCCAAGTACATCCATGCCTCGCAAGATGCCTGTGAGGTATCCGAGGATACCGTGTGGGAGACCATGTTGTAGCAGATCGAAGTGTACTCAGCAACGTATGCCTCGATGACCCTGTAGAAGGCGTGTCCCTCTGCCTGGTGCTTGTCGTAGTCTGAAGTGTCTCCAGCAGCTAGGTCGTCTGTCATCTTCGATGCGTACCTTACGGAAGCCTGTGAATAGACGATGACGATGTTCTTGAGAATCTCATCTCGTGCGTCGACTAGACCTTGCATGTCCTCGTTCTGCATAGCGGTGAGGCCGGCATTCATTGCAGCCAGTGTAGCTACGTTAGTTGCGGCGGTGCCGCCAGAGTTGGCGGTCCCGAAGTTTCCAGCCCTCTTGTCGGCAGTGGCGTATGGTCCGCATCCGTCGTAGTCGTGGTTAGAATCATCTGGTCCGTGATAGAATGCCCATCCTTCGTCCCAGGCGTGCTGAGCATCATCTGGGCCCCAGTTTCCTGCCTCTGCCTTGATAATAGCGGCATTTAGCTCGTGGATAGCGTATGCGGTCATTACACCATTCTGGATTCCCTTCTCAGTTGCTTGGTCTCTGACTGTGTCGGACTCTCCATCGAATGCCCCAGAACCGCTAATGGCGGCGTTCACGAAGTCATGCCATGACCCGTCTGCACCATAGAATGCGTCATAGGCGTGGTTCTTGCCTGACGCATCGGCAAAGCCCTTCAGGGTCCTGTAGGATCCATCGGACTTCTCAGCGTGCTTTCCGTTTTCATAGATGTCCGATACGGCATCCCAGTCGTATGCCCCGGACAGGTCCTTGATATCGCAGACGTCTCCCATTAGCATCCGGTGGTTATCAACATTGGAGGCGTATTCGTAGCCTCCGTCCTCTGCATCCAGATCAACGTCATCTCCAGCACACCCTGCAAGGGCCGAGGCCATCATTAGTATTGTCATCATTAAGCTCAGTAGTTTTCCATTCATTTAGGTCAACCTAAACCTCCGCAATGGGTATGTCTTATAATTTTTAGGTAACCCTAAATCTCAATTGTGTTCTACTGCTTAGCCAATGTTGGCATGTCAAATTAGAATTTGATTTTACAAACCAAAATTCCAGAAGATTACCATTATTACTGTACTGTATGGCATAGAGGTTGTGGGAAAAAGAGGCGTTCTCCTAATGAACATAGGAACGCCAGATGAAGCGACGATAGAGTCAGTCAGGAGTTACCTTAGGGAGTTCTTACTGGATCCTGACGTGATTGACATTCCGACAGTAATTAGACACATTCTTGTCAGGGGGATTATTCTCAGGACTAGACCAAGAAAAATAGCACCTAGGTACGCAAGCATTTGGATGGACGGAGATTCCCCTCTGCGAGTTTATACGAACAGAATGGCAGAGAAGCTCCAATTGGAAATGGGAGATGTTGAGTGCGAGGTAGGAATGAGGTACGGCAACCCAAGCATCGGCTCTGCTTTGAAGAGTCTCAGATCCAAAGGAGTTGATGAGTTGCTTCTCGCTCCTTTATTCCCACATCATGCTCAAGCCACTACTGAGTCTTCGATGAAAGAGGCTTTTAGGCAACTTAGTCAAATTGGTTGGACTCCGGAACTTTTCCAACTTGGTCACTTCGAAGAGGAGCCAGAGTTTATCATGCCCCTAGTTAATTCAATCAGGCCCCAACTGGAGGAGGGGTCCCATTTGGTTTTCTCCTTTCACGGACTTCCCATATCCCATGTCAAGAGAGCTGACAGAACAGGTTCACACTGTCAGAAGGTTGACGGTTGTTGCACCATAAGATCTGAGGCCAACTCGATGTGCTACTCTCATCATTGCAATATGACCGCAAGGGCAGTTGTTGAGGAGTTGGGCTTACCAGATGAATCTTGGTCGATAAGCTACCAGAGCCGCCTAGGTCCGGCTAAGTGGCTCAAGCCTTCAACGCTATCTGTGTTAGAAGATCTGGCGAAGAAGAAGTTTGACGTGGTTGTTGTCTCTCCGGCCTTCTTAGCAGATGGATTGGAAACAATGGAGGAATTGGATATGGAGGCTCGAGAGCACTACATCAATAACGGTGGAAGAAAGTTCTCGATTGTCAAATGTCTCAACGACAACCCGGATTGGATCAAAGGGCTATCGCAGTTGATAGAAAAGAGGTTCTCTAATGTTCAGAACTAGGAATCCTAAGAATGAAAATCGTCCCAATTAGTGCTAGAATAAGAGTGGCGGCCTTGGAGACTAGGACATCGTCAGGTATGGCAACTAGGACTGCGAACAATACGAATGCCCACATAGTCCCGAGAATGACCGGTTTGCTTTTCTTGGGAATTCCATTTCCTTCACGGTAGTTCCTCACATGTTCGCCGAACAATCTATTGTTGATTATCCAGTCATAGAACCTCTGACTGGACTTAGCGAAGCAGGCTGCTGCCAGGATCATGAATGGCGTGGTTGGCAAACCGGGTACAGGAATCCCAATTAGCCCCAGTGTCATTGAAATGAAGCCTATGCTGAACCAAAAAATTCGGCTAATTTCAGACCGGTCCGTATCGACGAGGTGGACATCTTGGTCTTCCACGTCTGTTCGGCAAGAAGTGGCACTTAGTATCTTGTGTTTGGGAATTCTGGCTCATTTGGCTGGGTAGCCTTGATTTCCCCCCTCTATGTCCGAAGAACATGGTGGTGACGGACCTTACAGAGTTCGAGTCGAGGCTTCTGAAGTGGATTTCAGCTTCTGACTTCGTCGAGGTGGCTTGGTCCACTAAGAGGGCGGCAGAAGCATTCAAGGTCGAGGAGAAGGAAGTCTACGAGGCACTGGCTGCCCTTACCATGAAGGCAAAAGATCACATCCAGATTTTCTACGACGGTGGGGCAATAAGGATAATTGCAGATTACTAACTACTCATTCTAGTTTTTTCCAGCGCGGCCGATTGAAGGTAGAAAAACCCCTGACCAAGTGGGTTTGGTATTTTCAGACTCATCGGTGAAGAATGAACGGAGATAAATTGACACTAGGTCAATCAGCATCACAACCAAGAAAATTATCAATAAATATGCTCCAACCCTGTCGTACTGCAAGAACTTGAGATAGAGGTGGATGTAATACCCAATTCCTCCGGCACCAACAATCCCGATTACGGTCCCGGATCTGACGTTGTATTCGAACATGAATATCATCTGAGCAATTAGATGGTTCGCTGTTTCAGGGATCACGACCCCAACAGATATCTCTGCTTTGGTCAAGCCCATTGCAGTGGCAGCCTCCAGTGGTGCGCTGTTCATCCCCTCTATTGCCTCATACTGCATCTTCCCAAGGTAGCCGACAGTGTAAATCGACATGGCCAAGATTCCTGCTGTGGGGCCCAATCCGACTAGGATTACGAAAATTATGGCCCAAATTAGACTGGGGAGGCTCCGGCAAGCAGAGACTATGGCTCTAGAAGGATATGTGATGTATTGTGGGAATAGGTTTCTCGAGCTCAAGAGGCCCATTGGCAATGAGAAAATCATTCCGAAGAAAGTTGCAAGAATTGCAATTTTAATGGTCTCAATCATTCCAATCCAAGCTGTTGAGCATGTGAATTGAAGGAAGCCTTTTGCTTCGCATGGGGGATATGCCTGGGGTTCTATTACGCCCCAACCATTCCAATCCCAGACCATGCCGGAGGTTAGTTTGAGGATTATCCAGAAACCGAAAATTACGACAGAAGCAGAAACCATCAACTCCTTTAATTCTGAGTCAAACTTTACCAAGATTAAACCTCCATTATCGAAGTATCTGTGATGAATGGATTTAGCCGTCCATCATCGATTACCAAAAGCCTGTCAGAAATCTCCCTAGCCCTTGAGATATCGTGTTCCACCAAAATCATTGCAGCATTGCTTGATCTCACGTAATCCAGAACCGAATTAACTACCCTAACCGATGTATCCTCATCTAACTCACTTAGGAATTCATCTGCCAGGATTAGTTCTGGACGCTGGGCTAGAGTCCTGGCTGTGGCCACTCTCCTCTGTTGACCTCCCGATAGTCGTTTGATTGGTTCGTTCTTCTTTTCTTTCAATCCCAAGTCTTCAATTGCATTCATTGCATTTTCTCGAGATGTTGCCCGAGGATTTCCGGCCCTAGAACCCAACATTACATTGGCCCAAACGCTGGAGTGTCTGACCAAGCCCAATTTCTGTGGAATGTAACCAATTGATCCTCTTTCTGGCCTGTTTGGAATGGTCGCCCCACAAACCTGCACCGTTCCAGAAATAGGTTTGAGAATCCCTGCGATTGTTCTTAGAAGGGATGTCTTTCCTATCCCAGAGGGGCCGGTGATGGCAAGGACTTCGCCCTCATTTACATGGAAATCTTCTATTGATAACAAAGGATGGCCATTGAAGCCCACCTCCAGGTTACTAATCGACACAGTCGTTTTCACGGCCTTTTCGAGCATGAGTTCTCTTTTGACGTTTAGGTAACCCTAAATTTATGACCAAAATGCATTTCGGGTCAGATATGAGTTCAGCTATTGATATGATTAGAGACCAATTTGAAGGAAGAGCCATCCCAGTTGCGGTTGTAGGTTTGATGTTATCATCTGCAGTTTTATGGGCATTATTCACTGTGAATTACGACGAGTGCGGTGACGATGAGGACTGTATCAGAATTGCTTACGAAGTGAAGGACACATACCTATTCTGGGAGGCGAACCCACAAGAAATGGCTGACAAGCTCAGCGAATTGACTGGGGAGAAAGTGGTAGTTTACCCAGTGGCTGATGAGGTAGCCGCGATAGAGGCGGTTGCAAACGGGAATGCA
>CEUZ01287571.1_pt1 | contig 16101 bp, 22 predicted proteins | sample 361511 | NCBI WGS metagenome assembly CEUZ01 (sample SAMEA2622822, study PRJEB7988) | marine metagenome | biome: marine biome (ENVO:00000447); feature: surface water layer (ENVO:00002042); material: "saline water (ENVO:00002010), including plankton (ENVO:xxxxxxxx)" | depth 5 m
TTTTTTGTACTTGTACTTTAATTACTAGTTGTTTACTTATCAAACTGTATGACCATCAAGCAGGCAGTAGACTATGATGGCCAAGTAATGCCATGGCGCATGGGCTACTCAAGGGCTGCAGACAAGGGGAACTGGATACTTGCAGCGCATTTTATAGAACTGTTAAACGCATGTCTGACGCCAACGAACAGGATTGACGACCTACCAAGGTTTAGTATTTCTCCAGGGACGTTTACCGAAAAAGCAACCATTACGGCTAATGCAATGAAATACTGCTTTGATCACATGCCAGTAGTAGAGAAGGCAGTAGGAGATGAAAGGGCAATGCTGTACAACTTTTACAAGGCGGGTATGTGATGGGTCGTACATTTACAGATGTTGCAACTGGAAAGGCAGTAGCACGTCAGACCTTCAAGACAACAAAGTATGCATGGATGGGAAAGGAGATTCCTCTAATGCAGAGCCAGCACATATCCAAGGTATGTAAAACCATATCTGGAATGCAGGAAGGGGACAAGCCACGCTTATCATACATCTCAATTTTGTTATGTGGCCAGTCAGGTTCAGGCAAGACCACTTTGGCGCAGACAATGATTCACAGGATTAGTTGCCAGAGTAAGGAGCCGTATATAATAAAATGGTTCACTGGAAAGGATCTGCATAATCTGGACGAACTGATAGATAATCTAGAGAAGGGTTTACGGTATATTCTCCTATTTGACGACGTATCATTTGTAATGGATTTTCTTCCATCCAAGAGAAAAAAGGAACTAGCTGAAAAATTAACCCGTATCAGACATGACGTAAAGGGGAAGGTTATCACGTTTATGAATATCCACTATCAAAAGGCCTTAATGCCCATGATGAGAGATGCCAACTTTCGTATCTTAACTAGCATGTCTGACCAGGACTCACAAAACTGGAAAAACACTATGGGATGGCATAACAGGTATGACATAGACAAATTCCAAAAGCAGTACAACTATCAGATGAAGGAGGGTTATTTTTTCATAAATGGCGTAACTACGCAGGAGAGAGGGTCATACAGATATGATACAGACAAGCCATTCCGTATTACACTATGCTCGGAAGGTTCAGGCGTACATCCGCTACTGGTCCCAAAGGAAGGATGTTCGAGATGTTCTCCCAAAAAATCGAATTACAAGAACAAAAAGATCACTGCAGAGGAGTTTTACAAAAAATGCATGAAAGGATACAAGAGCAGCGCAATAACTGCAATACGCTACTGGGCATACTATAACCTAGGAGACAAGAACGTACTTCCAAAAAATGCCAAAAGAGCCACTGCACAGATAATAGAGAATTCCAAAAATTACGGTTTTGACAAGGAAGATTTGGTTAAATTACTGCAAGATACCCACGCTTAAAACTAAATAACTAACTAGCAGTTTTACTTATTATGGCAAATCTTGAGACAGGCGTATTTGTTATGATGCTTGCCTTTTCATTTGGGTTCATGATATGGACCTTTTTGCGCTCTGCAGGGCCAATAACCAATATTTTACGATTGGTCACTATTGCAGTATTTTTTGGAATTGCATTATTCATTACATCAGGATACGGAGTAGCATCTACCAGTACGGAGACAATAAACGATTATGAGGTACATCCAACTACAGGGTCATTAATATCAAAAACGGTCACTGTAACCTCTACAGATGTGTTACTGCCTGATGATGGCAGTGCTACATGGATTGGATGGATATTCATGGGATTTGCGTTTGTTTCAATGGCTTTGATGGTTAGGGACGCCTGGATGGTGGCTTGGAGGTAAATTATGCAGAAACTATTCCTAGAGATCTATCTGTTCTTGCTTTGTATCAATGCGGGCATATTGATAGTTGAGAGTACGCCAGTAGGAACACCATTAGATATACCACTCATTAGTCCAATGAATGCAACTGAGACTGTAACAAGTGTTGCAATGCCTCCAGTATTCATGCTTAACCACTGTACCGTATCTGGAGAGATTGACTGGACCATAGAGGACTCTGCAGCGTGTGGGACAGCGGGAGGAACGTGGACTGTAAGTACGGGAACCTTAGCGCAAAACATGACCACAAATGTAGTAAATGGCACTGGGTCCACTACCGTACTTGATCCTATCCAGGACAACTTCTTCTGGCCTTTCGCACTATTTGAAACATTCATCAACTTCCTAACTGGAGGATTCATCTGGCAGTTGTTTGCAGTATTTGGATTCCCTTCAATCTTTGTATACGTGATGCAGTCAGTGGTAGGTCTCTTATTGGTAGTTACAATCGTTTACTATTTCACAGGAAGATAACTCTAGTTTACTTATTAATTACTAGTTAAGAGGTCATTCATGGACTTCCAACAAATTCTTGGAATTGTTATTATGGTAGTGGGAATTATAATCTCATTAATCATCTATAACGCTTTCAGCGATGCATTGGATTGTAGCACATTAAACGGCTATGACTCCAGTACTCCTGCTGACTCCACCGATGAGGCCAAAGCCTGCCTAGATACTAAAGAAAATGCTAATGTAGTATTCGGAATAATTCCGATATTCATTATCCTGGGTCTAGTGCCACTCATTAGAGGAACACTATCTAGAGGACTCTAAATCTTCTAGTTCCCTTCCTTTTTTATCAAAACTTAATTACAAACTAGCATTTTTACTTATCATGGCTGTCAATATAATCATCCGTACGATGGTAGCCTTTTTTGCCCTAGGGATAGTCTTTATCATCTTTATGCCAATTATCTATACACTAGCATTTGATACTGAGATTTGGGATGGAATGCCTACAGATGTTCTGGCCAATAGAGATAATCTATACTCGGTATTTCTGCTAATCCCTATCTTCGGAATTGGAGGCATAGTGTTGTGGGCCTACATGGCAAGTACCCGTAACCAACAAAATGAGTATTCATGAAATGGCTCATCTTAGTAGTTTTAGCAGTGGGTGCAATCCCTGCAGTATATGCAGAAGTAGGACCTAACTATGACATTGTAGAGAACGAGGACGGTTCATTTACCTGGACTTCACATCCAGAACGAATTTGGGATGGAGAGCAATGGGTTGAATTTACTGTAAACCAGTCAGAAGATACAATCCAAGTTGCATCAAACTCCATAGGCACATTGGTTTATGATATACAATCCTGTTCTTACTCGATCTTCGATACTGGCTTTGCATCTCCTGAGACACAAATTCTACCCTCAATTTCTTGGTATCCTCGTATAGCAGAAGTGGGTACGGATGATTATTCAGGTATTGATGAATTACATAATCAGCAATGTTCTGTTAATGTTGAGCAGGGCGAGGATTGGACAATAATAACAGCAACAAAAGACACACCAACTTCAACATTAACTCAAACACTTGATATTAGGACTGACAACGGAATTAAAGAGACAGTCTCAATTTTCAATAATAATCCTGAATGGAATAACCACAAGTTTGCACTATCACAAACTGTACACACTGGCGATTCTATAACTTTGGGTGGTAATACCTATGATGTGGCTGCTGCAAGTGGCACAGTTCTAGATAGAACCTGGATTGAAGATAACGAAGCTCAGATATTTCAGATAGCAGATTCCTTATCTTATGACTTTGATGTAGGGTTCGAACAGTTTAACGCATTACAGGTCATTGATGATAACGGTACATACAAAGTGACAATGGATTATTCTGTCAACGATGCAACACCAATCGGCACATCATATACGGTAGATCCCACGTTTAGTGGTACACCTGCATCAAATCTTACGCTGTATGATACGGGCAATAACAATTCTTGCGACGGTGATGTCATAGGAACTACATGGAGCGGGAGCCCAGTCTTACTAAGAACATATCAAACAACACATAGTTATGATTGCCTTCGTGGTTATTTTGAATATGATACCTCATCCATCAGTGACAGTGTAACCATAACAGATACACAATTTGATTATACTGTTAGTGGAAATTCATACGGAAGTTATGATTGTGATATTGTCGGTATGGCCAACCAGCCATCAACTTCGACAGATTCACAATCATTCACTGATATAACAAATGGTTCTGTCTATGTTGATTCAACTAATCAATGTCATTCAGGTTCAGGTTCACATGATTTGGGTACAACTGCTGACACTGAATTACAGAATAATCTTCCAAATGATTGGTTCGCAGTAGGCATGAAACTAGATGATGAAGTACAAACTGGCAGTATAAGAGGACAAGAAATTGACACGACACCTACACTAACTGTCACATACACAACTGCTACTGTTCCTGATGCCATTACTGACTTGGCAGCATCATACAATAATCCTAATGTAGATTTATCATGGACTTTGCCAAGTGACGGAGGAGATACAATAACATCATTCAAGGTTTATCGAGATATAGGTTCAGGCTATTCATTGTATGATACCATTACCTCTGCAACTGCAACCTCATATCAAGATACATCCCCATCACTTGGCAATACCAACTATTACAAGGTCAATGCGGTTAACTCAATAGGAGAGGCAAGTGATTCAAATGTTGCATCTGTTTTGGCAGGAACACCTCCTGACCCTCCTACTGGAGCCAGTACATCGATTGCAGATTCTAATGCTGCACCATTAACCATTACAGTAAGTTGGACCAGTCCTTCTAACGTCGGTACAGGTACATTGACAGGATTCGAGATATACAGAGATGGTACTTTAATTACAACTACAGGACTGGTCACAACTTACGACGATACCGTATCCTCATCAGGAACCTATGTCTATAAAGTCAGGGCAGTATCAACTCATGGAACCTCTGGAGATTCCAATACTAGTTCAATAAGTACTCCAACCGTACCTAATGCAATTAATGACTTGTCAGGTACGGCAGATTCAAACGTACAGACTTCCATATCATGGACTGCTCCAAGTACTGGAGGCTCTGCAATAACACAGTACAAAGTATTTAGGGATTCAATCAACATTGGAAACACTACATCAACATCATACACTGATTCAGGACTTTCAGATGGTACTACCTACCTGTATAATGTATTTACTCAGAATAATGTTGGAACCTCAACAAAATCAAATGATCTATCCCTCACAACATATACTGGAGTTACTGGTTCGATAACTGGAACTGCAACAACAATCGGGGCCACTACTAAAATCGATGTTACACCAAACGTAACAGCGGGTACACCAACTCCAACATTTAACACGTTTATCGTAAAGGAGGGAGCTGCAACAATTACGACCTTTACGGGTACTACTGGATATGTTCATCATACAGATGATTCATCCCACACATACACCATTGAAAGTACAGACTCCACACATTGGCAAAGTCCAACAATCACTGGAACCATATCTGGAGTTCAGGCATCATACAATCCATCATGGTCCAATAATCTATCCTACAACTACACGCGTTCTACAAACTCATTTGATTTGATAGTTAACAGGGACGTAACTCCTGGATGGGATCTAACATGTGAGTATCGCACTGCAGCACAGGCCTCTGGCAATCAAACTGGTACAACTGGAACTGGAACAAACATGTATGCATTCCAGGACTCACAGACAATAAGTGACGGTAAGCACGTATACGTTACATGTATTGAGAATAATGCAATTGTCTTATCGTTTGTCTCATATGGTCCTAATTTGATTACGGGAGGATTACAGTTACTAGATACACACTTTGGAGACTTTTTGGGAGCTCCTGCAGTCTTATTCTTTGTCATATTAGCAGCAGGAATGTTTACGGGACGTTCAGCAAATACGGGCATTCTCGTAGTACTATCTATAATTGGAGTTTTAGGATTTATCGGAATGGTTACAATTGACGAGGCATCATGGGGATTCATTCTCATAGCAGGAGTTCTAGGATTATTCGTGGGCAAGCGATTCCTTTAATTAGTAATTTTACTAGCGATTAAACAGACCATGATAAGTTTTACATTTCCTTCAATGGAGATTCATAATTCTAAAGAGCCAATTGCCATAATTCAATATCCATCCAGGAAACAAAAAGAATACAAACTTAGAGTTTTGGGAGGAAAATACTTCTACATCAAGGACGGTCAAAAGTTTGAAGGCTTGTTCGAGTTGGATCCTACCAAGGCCTACTATTCAGGAAATACTCCAGTATACTATTTTGACTCTCGAAACTGTTTGCCACTTGACTGGAAGATTGCTAACGAACTGGTACGGTTTGCAAGAAGAAACAAACTGACTCGTCTAAAACAAAAGGATCTGACTCACTCCAAACTATTAACCAATATCAAAAAGGAGACTCCAGATGTGCTGTCTGCAATATCAATCCTCAAAGATAAGGTATTGAGAAGGAGTAAGGAGATTGACGATACCTTAGACGAGTTTAACAAAAAGGTTGCAGAGACTCCTCCAGAACAGCAGGCAAAAGACGACACACTAGGGTATATCTTAACTAATTACCTACTGCAAAAGGGCCTCTTATCTCCAGAAGAAAAGGGACTGATAGACTCACAGGTCCAGAGGGGAGAGTTAACACTTGAGGGCCTTATAGCACAGTTACGAGACAAGGAGATCATATCAATTAACGAGCCATTTTCAAGGGAGGAAGAACTTTACCTGGAGCAGTATGGAGGGTACAATCCCACACAACTTACATCATTTGTCAAATCATTATTACAATTAGATAAAGGTCTAAAAACTATGACCTCTGTTCCTCTCAAATCATGGATGCCTGCAGGAATTATTATGGCCTTATTGATAGGAGGATCAATTGCTGCAATGGTCTTAATTAACAATATAGATAACATGGCTGCAGAGTTAGGCAGATTACTCCCTAGTCCTCCTCCTGAACCAGTACCAGTTGCTCCTCCTGTAGAGGTTACTCCAATAGAGCCTGAAGTGACAGAGATAGAGCCTATGCCTGAAACTTAATGTAATACTAGTAGTTTACTTATGTAATGGCATTTGGTGATTTATGCTTTGAAAAAATCGCAGGGAATATGTGTGGTTTTTACGACTCTCCATTCTCTGCGGTCCTAGAGCCATTCAATGCCATACTAGGAGACTTGACACTGGTCATAATTTGGGGAATTATCCTAGGAATACTATGGCTTAGAACTGAAAACCTAATGCTCGTTTCAATAGTAGGACTGGCCATATCTGCAACTGCAACAGGACTTTATGAGCCTGCTCAGGGTATGGGACTGTTACTTGTAGGAATAAGTATTGGAATAGTAATCTTCCAGTTGGTCAGGCATAAAATACAGACCTTCGCTTAAATACATCTGCAGGACATTTCTAACTAGGTATGAGTTCCGAACTGATTTCCTTTTTTGAAAAGGCATCTGCAGAGGAGGCCTTAACGCATGATCCTAAATATTTCAGAGCAATGGCAGGCATAGTTCCAAAAAACTCTGGCATCCAGAATATATACAAGGATTATCATCACTCCATGCTGGTTGCATCAAATATGCATTGGAAATGGCGCAATGATGCAATCAAAATGATCAAGGCAGTCGAGTATGGCATTGCAGCCATTGCATCAGAAGGAGGAGCAGGATTAAAATCAATTACTACGACACGCCAGGAGATGGTTATGCAGTCTCAGAACAATGGACCAAAACCTGACCTATGGGATAAGGTATTCTACGGAAAGGAGAAGTTTGACAATCAATGATTATTCAATCAGGCTGTAGAGGGTACAAGGCTAGAAACGTGGGCAATACCTCAGATGTTGCATTCTGCTGGTCATGTGGCCACTATGCCAAGACCATCGATAATAAGAGATGCAAATGCTGCAATGGCATGGTAAAGGAGAGAAAACTAAAGGAATACATCAACATCATGATTAACCTGGACGAATGCCTGCAGGGTATGAAACAGCCTGAATATCGCTTTTATGGAAAGGACTGGGTATTTTGGGCAACTGCAGACCTGTTAAAGGAGTTCGAGTCATTGAAAAATTCCGATAAGAATGACAAGTATTACTATTTTATCAAGAGGATTGTTGAGGATGGGACCTTAACCAGAGTTCGAAGATTATAAGATTCGATTTTTCAGACAATCAGGGAGTCTCATACGCGCATCATGGTCTACAATAGCGCGTATGGGATAACCTAACAAAGATAATTAATTAGTAAGTTTACTTATTCATATGACTGGTCGCTCTTCCAAGGTACAGAGAAGATTTGAGGCTGCACGCAAAGAGGAGGCAGAGAGAAAGAAAAATATTAAAATAGCAGAGTCGGATGTTTCTCTGATTAATACTGCACGAGCTGCAATAGCAAATCCAAATAATAGGAGACTTGTTGGAAGGATGAGAAATGGCCAACTTGCGTTTAGGCATAGCAATCTCAGGACAAATTATGAGGAATGGGTTACACAAGATAGATGGCAATCAATAGCAAATCGTGATCTACAAAAAGCACAACAAGTGTATGCAAAAGCAGCAGCAACCCCATCAAAAAGCATAACAATGGAGCAGGCAAACAGGATGGTTAAATCCTCCCGTTCTTCCCAAAGAGGAGCAGCACTATCCAAAGCAAAATCAGCAGGTAAGTCAATGGCATCAATATCTGGTTCAGGATTAATCCAAAAGGCCTATGCAGACTCACAAACAACAGCAGTTAAGAAAAGAATTTCAACTGCTGCAGCAACTAATAGAGATAATTTCTTTTTTACAGGTTCAGGACCCGTTACAGTTTCCAGAGGAGGAAGTGTGGTCAGTCCAAAGTCAGAGGAAGGCCAGACATTACAGGCCATATATGACAGGCAAAAAGCACAACGGGAGATAAACAAGGAACAAAAGAAACTGTTTGACAGAGTTACGGGAGCATCTTCCTACAAGGATGCATTTAACTTTCAGGAAAAATCTGCATCAATCAATCCAAACGTCGGAACCTTCCAACAGACCTTCAAGGGAGGAGAACTTATGGAGACCAGGGGAGTAAAGGGAGTCGGAACTGGTCAGGTTACAATAACAAACAAGCAGGGAGATGCAATGGCGTTCTTTAATCCAAGTGTCATAAGAGATGAGACTGGTAAACGAGTTGGCAGTATAGATAGCGTTTCTGTAGATAGTTCATTTGATTTCTTCAAGGTAAAGCCTAACGTTTCAAAACCTAAATCAAAAATTGCAGAGATGCAAGGACCCGTCCAACAAAGTTCGTTTAATTTTTTCAGCGGGTTGACAGAGCAAAAACCAAAGAAAGAGGATCCAGTTAAAGATTTCTTTTCAGGTATGACAGATCCGTTTTACAATATCGGTATGACATTTGCTGCAGTTCCAGAGGCAACCAAAAGAATAGTTACAACTGGAGATTTCTTTGCAGGACAGAAGTATTTTGAAAAGGACGTACAGCCAAAGTTGAAACCTACAGGCTTTGACCGTTTCTTCGGAGTTACTCCAAACATAACTCCTGCAAGGGAGGCTGGTACATGGGCAGGAGATGCACTGGCATTCTTTGCACCAATTCCTGGAAGTAAGGCCGTAAAGGGAATTAAGATGCCAAACTTTTTTGGTTCGTCTAAAGGTACGACAAAGGGAACCAAGGGATTTACTTCGGATGATTTCTTTTATTCAAAGCCAGACAAGTATACAATATTTGATTTAGATACTGCAGAACCTGGAATGGTTTCACAGAGGGTAAGATTGGGTAGAGGTATAACTCAGTTCTTTGACATGTCAAAGCCTACGTCAGGACCAAGCAAGACGGGACCATCAGACTTTTTCAAAGCCGTAGGACCTAAAACAAAAGGAGGAGGAACCTACAAGGAATATAGATCAACTGATTTCTGGAGAGGTCCTGAAACTAAAACAGGTTTACTAACATTACAAAAAACCAAGGTAAAGACAAAGCAGAAACCAGTTGTAAAGAACCAATTAGTTGATCAGTTTTTCAAGGTACAGACCAAACAAAAGGTAAAGACAAAGCAGAAGCAATTATTTAAACCAGTTGCAAAACAAAAAACAAAACCAATGCAGTTTTTTAAACCTATTACTAAACAAAAACAATCTCCAATACCATTACTAAAAACAAAACCAAAAGTTGCACAAAAGGTCAAGCCTGCAACCTCATTCTTCCCAAGTACAAAGACGGCTGCCAAGCCAAGAGGTTCGATGAAACCTCCATTAATTTTACCCTGGGGATTCTTCGGAGGAGGAGGTTCAGGATCTCGCAGCAAGAGAATGAGAAGGGGTTCCAAGTCATATACTGGATGGAATGTCAACCCTGATACAGTTGGAGCATTCTTCAAGGGTCAAGAGTACAAAACCACAAAGACTACTAGCGCATTCAAATATTACGAGGCTAAACGAAAGCGTTCAAAATCTAAGAAAACATTCTATGATAATTTCTTCTAGCAGGCAAACTTGTGATGGAATGCTGCAAAAATTTTATGGTCACATGGTTTCTCTTTATGTACTGAGCAGTGCAGTTTTTTTCCTTTTACAAAGACCCTCACAAGTTCGTCGCTCTTTGCATCAAATAATGCCATCCCATTTTTACCCAGTCCTGAGAATGTAATGTGTGGTAAATACTCCAGGAGAAAGTCCAGTTTATACACTGCAGACTCTAATGCATCTGCAGCAAAAGGAGCTAATGCCTCATATTCAGTGTCTAAAGAGTCAAAAATACGTCTTATCTCGTCCATTCGATCAGTTTTTACCGATAAATTGGTATACCCTTGAACTACCATGAATGACAAATCAGACAAATCAGTAATAAACATTACATGGAATAAATAGAAGATTTCTTATAATTATCTGGATATATAAGCAAGAATACTTATATTTACTAGTAAGATACTATACATATGAGTATTCTTATAGAGAAAGCATCTCGAACCGATTGGATTAATGGTTATGATTCTGAAAGTGCAAAAGGTAAAGCAAGAACAGTTTTAATGAATTTTGATAAATGGTTATCCTTCAAAGGACATACAGAAGAAGAATTTTTCTCAGCAATGAGGGATGCAGATGCAACAACTAGAGCTCGTACATTAGGGTCTATAGGCGATTACTGGATTCAACAAAACATTACTGCACGTTCTACAGCACAATATCGTAATTGTCTGTTATCCTGGTTAGAAGAAAATAATATTGTCATTAGTGAGAGTAAACTAAGACGATTAGCTAAACTTCCAAAGGTTACTACAGAAATGAAGTATACTCCAGATGCAACTCATATACTCAAAATAGTATCAATGCAAAAACACCTAGATGTTGCAACATTCTATGTGATGTTATCATGTACTGCAATGAGAGGAGAGGAATTACTGCAGACTAAACTAAAAGATGTTGATTTGACAGAAAGGATGATTCGTATTCCTGCAGAACGGGTAAAGACTCGTACAGAACGTCTAACCTTCTTTACTCCAGAGGCCAGACGTTATCTAAAACGATTAATCAAAGAGGAGAATTTAACACCAGAGGATCACATATTCAAGTTCCATTGGACTAATTACAACTGGCATATGAACCAGTCAAATGAGATTCTAGGATATACTGAGCGGTTCAATACAGGCCGTTACAAGATGAGCATACACCGTTTGAGAGCATATGCCAAACAATGTATCATGGCTGCAACTAATGAAAACTTTGCAGAGGTCATAAAGGGAGACATTTCTGGCATGCGTACATACGATATTGGCAACATCAAAAAGATGAAAAGAGACTATGACAAGTGTATCAAGGAGTTGACCCTGGACAAAACTCAGGAGTTGGAGGACCTAAAAGAGGAGCAATCAGGCCATTCAGAGCAAAATATCATAGTTATGAGAGAAATTGACCATTTAAAGATGGAAATTGCAAGATTGAAAGATTCCGAAGCATAAAATTTACTTTTTCTTTCCTTCCCTTTCTTTCCTTTTACCTAGAATCTTATAAGCTACGATTTTTTTGATTTTTTTATTATTATATCTCTAAAAAAAGTAAAAGTAAAGGAAGGAAGAAGTAAAAAGTAAAATTATTTTATATCATTATCAACCAACCAACGCCTGATTAATTCTATAATAAGTTCCTTTGGAGTTGTAAATCCCTGGGACCTGAATAAAGGATCACGGGTTATTTCTTTTAATTTTTCAAACATTTCGATGGGAAGATAAACAGAGACCCAGTCATTACGCGCCATACTATGATAGGTAATAATACTTAATAATAGTTAACCAAATGTTAACAGAAATTACACATACTTACTTATACCAAAGTAAATATAATTACAAGTAAGTATGAAGCCTTACAATACAATAAATGTTCGACCTGATGCCTATGAACGATTCATGCAGTTATGCAAAGATGAAAAACGCAAGGCTGCAGACCAGTTTGAAATAATCCTGGAGGAATTTCAAAGATGAAAAACCCCACAGCAAAACAACAAACCTTGGCCAGAAGTTGGCTCAAAGTTGTAAAAGAGTTTGGAATAATAGACAAATGGGAACTGGTAGACCGTTTAAACCTAACAGTGGGTTCGTATTACAAATATTCTGCATACATGAGGCATCGTTTAGAGCCTGCAGGAATAGTGTACGAGAACGGTTACTGGAAGTTTACTCATCCAGTAGATCAGGAGGTCAAACAATGAGGTCCTGCTCCAAACGACATACTCCATTATTCGTTTGTACTTACAATGATGGAAATGGAGGAGTCTCAGAGTTTGAGGTCTGCAAGAACTGCATTAGCAAGCCACACTTTGCCGTTTTCATAAAACAGGAGATCGTTCAATGATTTACTGTAAGATTCTACATGAAGAGATTCTTTTCAGATTGGAGGAGAAAATAAACGAATGGCTTGGAGTTATGGCCAATAATTCGAAATTCTTTGAGATTAGGGATATAAAACTGAAAATAAATGATGGCGTTTACGTCTGCATGATATTCTTTAATCTTCATTTGGAAAAGGAGCAGATACAAAAATGAATTTTTCAAAGGTTAGTGTTAACCTCGGTTCTAGTAAAATGTCTGAACAAACAACATTTGACAGAGAGAAGTATGTTCCAACTGAAAAGCAGAAGGACTTTCTTCAAAAATTGTTGAGCGATGAGAATCTATCCAAAACTGATTATTCTTACATAATCAATTTTGTTAACTCCATCGTTTTTAACAACAAAAAATTTAGGGAGGCTAAGCAAAATGCTTAACCTTTCTATCCCTTTTTTTTCCAGTTATCCTTCTAGTATTGGACCTGTGTCGCAATGGGTTCAACTGTTCATCACACTAACCTCTAGGAGGATAACATTTGCCTAAACTAGGATTTTCTTCTGTAACGATTTCAACTAATGCCTACAAGAAATTACAGGTTATGGCCAAGGATGAAAAAAGAAGTGTAGCCAATTATCTTGAATTATTAATCGAGGAGAATTACTAAGATGAGTCTTTCTACTGCAAATTTAGTATGGTATACCAAGATGGATATAGCAGAATATACTCGTTTGATAAAACAACTTCATACTCCTGAACGTATCTCATTAAAACGATTTTTACAAAAACGGATGCAGTGTTTAGAATGACCTGTTCATTTTATCGCTATTACCGTATGCAGGAAGAGGAAAGGAGGAAAAAACTTGAGATGCAGAAAGTGCCTAAAGACTAGAACACATCCTGCACAAAAAATGAAGGATACTCAAATCTGTGGAGAATGCAGGAATGGCCAGAAGTACGGACCAGTAAGGGGAGATGCTTTGCATATCATTACGGAGGAATATACAATTGAGATGTCGTAAATGTGATAAGGTATTCAAAAAGCCAAAGTTTGCTACACGAAAAACTCGTACGTGTAACAAGTGCAGGACTGAAACTAATGTAAAACCAATACATGTTTACTGGAAGGACCATTCGTTACTGGTAAACCGTCCTGTATGGATTTCTCCCCAGGAGATAATCAATAGAAGAATGGCTCATAATCTAGCCGAACAGATGAGGAAGGACCATACATGATTACTAAGGAATTGATGGAAACAGTCCATGAGAAGATTAAACATCTCATTCAGATTGAAAAGATTTCTCACAATTCCGCATACAATGAAGTCATAATTACATACTGGCGTTACTATGATAATCTAGAAGAAAAGTTACTAACTCCTAACGAACTGACCCCATACCAGTCCATAGATAGAGTATGGCGCAGGGACTTTAAGCAGGAACCAGGGGACGAGACGGGAGTCAAGGAGTATGTATCATGGGAAAAACAACAGCATCGCATAGAGATTCTATCTAACGGTCAAAGGAGGATTATCGATATATGACCAACAAAATACGAAAGGACCGTCAGGGTAACGTATGGGTTGGCCAGATGCGTTTTACTAAAGGAGGTATGATCTCATTAGGTATTATTATTTTTTTGATTTCATATGTTGGAATTGCCATATTATTTGGCGAAGGTACGGCATAACAATATAATAAATTCTTAATAGAAACTAGCAATTTTACTTATTCATGGCAGATGATAAATGCGGATTTGGATGCAAGATAAAAAAGGCTGTTAGCCAAACTATAACCACACATAGAGAAAAGAAGGCCAAATCATACGGTTATGATTCTTATGATGCATGGTCCAAGGCTGCCAAAGAGGCAGAACAGAGAGGTTATACAAAAGCAGGAAAGAAGAGACTAAAGGAGATAGAAGATAGAGCTTCAGGAAAGAATATTGCAGGAGGATCATCTAATTTGGCTAAAGGTTTATCATTATTTGACGAGTTTATGGGAACGCCACAAAGGAAGAAACGAACCACTTCCAAACGTAAGAAACCATCTGGATATGCAATAATTAACAACAATGCCTACAAGAAAGGCGGTACAACTCGCAAGCGTTCAACTGGTAAGCGTACTAGTAAAGAGGAGCCATTCTTTACATTTTAGACATGGATGCTTTATCATTTTTTGGTTTATCATGCGGAAACTCTGCAGCCTTACTTATAGGAACTGCAGCAATGATTCCCATAATGGGCGCGGTCCTATTCTTTACCAGTCCAAAAAAGAAAAATGCCTCTGAAATTAGTCACTGAGTTCTGGTTAGTGGTCCAGTCTCCAGAGGGTCAGGTCTCAAGTCATGGTCCTTATTATTCTCAGGATGCCATGTGGATTGCACGTTCTGGATGGAATAATCGTGGTTACAAGACCATAGTTAGGACTAGAAAAATACAAAAGTCAGTGTACTAGTTGTTTACTAGTTGTGGACCTTAGTGCTGAGCCTAATTGCTGTAATAACAATTGCAGCAGCCATTTTACCGCACGCTGAGGCCAACCACAACTTAGGTATAGAACTGTCCAAATCCTGTATTACACTCCTTAAACTGAACAGTACGACATGCCCATCCTATGAGGAGATTTTATTGATTTATCCAGATACTTCAAAGAGGGAATGGTCTGGAAACTTTACCGTTCAGGATGGCATTTTACAACGAGATGAACCTCAAATGAAGAAACATTTTGAATTTTACAGGCATAATAAAGCAGAACATCTGTTTGTTGACCCTCCATATGACAGAACATTTGCAATGTCTCGCATAATTATAGAGCCACATTTACTCACCTACAAGGTAAAAGAGTCTCACTATATCACAAATGATACTATGACATTTGGTAAATCAAGATGGGTTAACGAGAGATGTGATACTGCAGTAATAGGTTCAGACAACTGGATGCTATACCTAGGGGATACAATCCAGTACATGAAGAGTGGCTGCAGTACCACGAACCTGGACACATTGGATATAATCACATTGACCAAATCAAAGATAGGAGATAAGATGCAGTATTATCAATACCAACTGGACCAATGGCTGCAGGAGATGATACACAAATGTTTGTCCTGGAAGTGTCTATAATCGCGCCTCATTTTTTGCTGATTTTTTCACAGCCTTCGTGGACTTTGTGTGAGGCTAAAATCCCACTTCCATTTATTAGGTAATAATTATAACAAATCTATGCGTATTTTCCCCTACCCATTTACATTAAATTCGGACTTGGTAAAAAAATTTGTAAAAATTAACGGCACAATTCCCTAATGGAATATTCATAATATATTATTAAAGATTAAACAAATGTTTAATACTTCTTATTATAATTTTGTTTAAATTATATTTTTTTGTACTTGTACTTTAATTACTAGTTGTTTACTTATCAAACTG
>CEUZ01093684.1_pt1 | contig 16096 bp, 16 predicted proteins | sample 361511 | NCBI WGS metagenome assembly CEUZ01 (sample SAMEA2622822, study PRJEB7988) | marine metagenome | biome: marine biome (ENVO:00000447); feature: surface water layer (ENVO:00002042); material: "saline water (ENVO:00002010), including plankton (ENVO:xxxxxxxx)" | depth 5 m
TACTGATGTAGCAGCCGGCGGTATGGCAGCTACAACTTCAGGCTCTACAGTTTCTGAGCCACAACCTACTATCCAAATGGAAAATGACAATAAAGCAATCAAGAAAAAATAGCGGCTCTGTAGCATGGTTACACTCACATATCTTATTAATACTAAATTAGGATAATTAATGCCCTACTATACAAATAAGTGATTGATTGAGTCAAAAAATTTGGCAGCTAATTAGCATTGATCCAGAAAAGGAGTTGATCCAAATTAAGAAATAGCATGAAACAAACAAAAGTTATACCAGAAAATTTGATAACCCCTTTGTGTTACTACAAAATATGTTATTAATATTTATCCTTAATTTTCCTTACGTGGAGCTTAAGTAATGTCACAAGATATAGAAAAGGTCCTTATAACCGGGGCTACGGGGTATGTTGCAGACCAAATGCTCGCCTTTATGAAAGAGCAGTATGAGACAGTTCTGGTAGATACCAGAGAAGTAAACAGGCGAGGAGAGCCTGTTGAAGGAGTAAACATAGTTGATCTAATTGACCCTGATAGAGACAAATATTCTCAACTTTTTGAAGGGGTTGACGCAGTAATACACCTCGCTTACAAAAGACGGTCAGGAGACCCACTAGATCATTTCGATGATGAAAAACAAAACGTAGAAATGGCATACAACGTTTTTAGATCCTCCTATGATGCCGGTGTGAAGAGAGTTGTAATGGCAAGTTCAAATCATGCCGCAGACTGGTACGAACACGCCTTAATACATAACGGAAACCTAGATATAGTCCGGCCATATGACTTACCACTTTCCGACAATTTCTACGGGTGGGCAAAAGCAACATATGAGCATATGGGATTCCTATTTGCCAGTGGGGGAATGGGCGAAGGAGGTGACGGAGCATCTAGTAATGCTGCAACAGGCAACCTCCTTGCAGGAAATCTAAACACCAGCCGGAAAATGGGTGTAGTCATGGTGAGAATCGGCGCTCCCCGTGATATCGAAACAGAGATGTACAGAGGAAAAGAGGCTGCTTACAAGAGAGATCTTGGCGCTTATATAAGTCCTAGAGACATCACACAGCTCTTTCACAAAGCCATGGAAACCAAAGATATAGAGAACGAATATGGAGTTCCTTGGCAGGTGGTTTATGGGATAAGCAACAACACTCGAGCGTTTTGGTCCCTTACTAGCGCGAAGAAAGTATTGGGTTACGAGCCTGAGGATGACTCAGAAATTACATTTAGATCCGGAATCAACGAGATCCTTAACAAGGCAGGTAAAGTTGGTCCTATAGACGCTTAAATATTCGCCCTTCAATCTCTTTACCTTCGGCATATCTCTTAAGGTTCTCTACAGCGAAATCTGCCCGCTTGCGCATGGTGCCATCAGTACCAGCAACTGTATGAGGTTGCACTATAACGTTGGGTAATTTGTAGACCGGCAGATCAAATTCAGGGGGCTCTTTTGCAAAGGCGTCCAGTCCTGCCCCGGCTAATTTTTTATCCTTGAGAGCATCGTATAGAGCATCCTCATCTATAAGGCCACCTCGAGCAACATTGATCACATAGGAAGTGGGTTTCAAAAGAGCGATCCTAGGTCTATCAATGATGTGCTTGGTATCTTCAGTTAAATGGAGATGGACAGATAAAAAATCACAATCTTTAATAGCAGCATCAAGATCTTGGGGGGCGCCGAGGAAATCAGGCTGTATTTCATCTAAAATTTCCTGTTCAATTGGTCGAACATCAATAGCATTAATTTTCATACCAAAAGCTTTAGCTCTACGAGCGAGCTGCTGTCCACTAGCGCCAAAACCGACAATTGTTAAAGTTCTACCTTCTACTTCAAGACCATTAGCACTAAAAACATTACCAGCATAAAACTGATCCGTCGCATTTCCATAATCATGAGCAAGCATGAGAATAAACATCATGGCCCCTTCTGCCAAAGACACACTACTTAAATGGCCTGGGCAATGAGCTAATATCATCTCATTTTCAATAATTCGTTCAACTTCCACATGATCTAAACCGTTTGTCTGAACCTGTATATATTTGATCCCTGCCTTTGCCGCAACATCCACTAATTCTGGTTCTATATTTCCACCGAGATCTACAATAACTTCCTTACCGTCCAGCTGGGATAGTGCATCTTTCGACCGATTAAAAATACTAGTATCAAATTCTGTGAGTAAGATTTCAGGCAGGTATTGATGTCTTTCCTCAACACTTAGTATTGGGTGCGGCAAATATGAAACTTTTAATTTCCTCATCTGTCATACCTCCTCTTAATACAAATAAGGCCTCATAGTATAGAAAATAGGCCGCTCCATCTAGATGACAAGTCTGCATTATGCCGATATCCTACGCCTCAATATAAATCTATATTGATTGATAATTAAAAGGATAGACATATGCCAGAATCTCCATTAACGATCGACTGCCAAGTACACGCCTATGAAAAAGATAGTCCTTCAAGACCATGGCAGGGGTTTTTGCAAGGTCCTGATGAAGTCACTGGGGATGATATGGTCGCAGCAATGGATTCTGTCGGTGTCGATGGAGCGATTCTGATATCTCCGAAGAGCCTATATGAATATGACGCCAGCTATGCGCTCGAAGTTTATGCAAAACATCCTAGTAAATTTGGATTGGTCAAGCCGTTTGACCCTGAATCTGAAACAGTAGGAGAAGAAGTTGAAGAATGGGCAGCGACCCCTGGAGTGGTTGGAGCTCGCATAATGTTAAGACCACATGAGTTTACTGAATATGAGCCGGGTCTTAGTAGTATTCTTGACGTTGGAGCCAAGGCAGGGATACCAATAAACATTATGTGCTCTGGCAATCTTGATTTATTCAGCCAGTTGGCAGATAAGCACCCTAACACTCAGATGGTTATAGACCATCTCGGAATTCCTCAGCCTCACCTCCCCCCTGTACCGGAGAATCCCTTTGCGGATTTAGAAAAAGTAGTATCTCTCGCTAAACATGACAATGTTGTTATAAAAATATCAGGTTCATGTACTTTATCTCATGAATCCTTCCCTTACTCCGATATCTGGGAACCATTATCAAAGATATTCAATGCCTATGGATTAGATAGGTGTATGTGGGGTACAGATTGGACAAGAGCGGTGGAGTTACTCACTTACAAAGAAGGTGTGGACTCATTTAGGGTTACAGATTCTCTTACTGATTCTGAACGGAGCATATTAATGGGTGGTTCTCTTACAAAAATATATAACTGGGCTCCGACTGCTTCATGACGAAAATATCGTCAGAATTGGACTAAAAGTCCAACCATAAATTTTGTTCTTGTGGTTCCCAATATTCCAATTCCACTGACTCAACTATAAAATGTTCGTAAGGGTCTACAGATTTATATGTTTCGTAGGGACCATCCCAATTTTTTCTGCGTTCTTTATAGGCGTCATGCCCTTCAATGGAATGAAATTCAAAATTCATTATGTAACGGCCTGTAGGTACCCCTTGAGAATCCACCTGCCGAAAATACTTGGCAGATTTCCATTCAGAAAACAAAGTATCGTGATGTTTCTCAACAAATAAAAACCATTGCTTTATGATTTCGTCGTGATCATTTCCATGACCAGGTTTAACTTCCCAGCTTTCAACTTCGATGAAACTCAAAACACCGTCTCCTTTTAGACTTCAATCTGACATAATATTGAAGCAACTTACTATTGGATAGAATTTGATGGTTCAGTTCGGTGTAGCAATAAGTGGTGACCGACTTATCGATGATTATATATCGATAAGTAAGCTGGTCGACGACTCTGACTTCACCAACCTAAGCATTTATGATGACCTTCTATTTAAGCCAGCTTGGCCGATTTTGAGTGTGATCGCTGCGAATACAGAACGAATAATGATTGGACCGGCAGTATTAAATCCTTACCTTACCCACCCTGCCGTAATAGCAGCAAACATTACGATGATCAATGAAATATCAAGGGGAAGAGCCTTCCTTGGCATAGGCCGGGGTGCTTTCCTCGAATTTCTTGATATGGAAGTGCAGAGACCTTTAACTGCAGTCAAGGAGTCCATAGAGATCATACAGAACCTCACTTCTGGAATTCAAACCCCATATAAGGGAAAAATATTCTCATTGAAGGAAGGTGCATACCTTAGATGGGACCCAGGTACACGAAAGATTCCAATAATGGTAGGCACGTGGGGAAAGAGAATGTCAAAATTGGCCGGCATGACGGCAAATGAGGTTAAAGCCAGTCCTCTTTGGAACAGTGATTACAGTCAGAGTCTCCGTTCACAAATGGATGAAGGTGCTAAGTTAGCAGGTCGAAAAGTCGAAGAAATTTCGCTAACACTAGGTGTATTAACTTCTGTCGATCATGATTCATCCATTGCCAAAGAATATGCTCGCAACTCCTTAGCAATATATCTGCCTCATTTGCACCCGATGACAGAAGATATGGATGTTCCTCTACATGAAATAGAGGAAGTCCGAAATTTATCCAATATCGGTAACTACGCTGAGGCTGCCAAATTAATTTCTGATGAAACTCTCGACAAATTTTCTCTCTACGGCACTCCGACCGAAGTTCGCTCAAAAATAACTAGCCTAATTAGCACGGCTCCTGTCGATAAAATCGAATTTGGAAGCCCACTTGGTCCCAATTCGCTTGAAGCGATAAACTTATTAAAAACAGAAGTCATACCCTGGTTTAGTTAATTTCTGACCATCCGACACTTAAGACGCAGATTCGCTGAACCAATCCCACATCCTGGATGCCAATAAAACACTAACTTCTATATCTTCACTAAGAAGGTACTTGGCGCCTACTAGATCCTCAGCTACCGCTCTGACCTGATCCAAATAATCTGCCTTGCTGGAATATCTTTCCTCAATAGACAACCTTGGGTCCCCTGTAGAGGACCTTTCAGACCGGGTTGCCGAAAATGGAATTGTTCCTCCCGCGAATACCAAAAGTTGCTTATCTCCACCTACATCGGGATGTCTCAACGTCCATCCTGTATGTGCGGCTACAGGCACAGCGATCTCCGGGGCTATAATTCCATCTATTTCATTACCATCGGCATTGACAGCTGGGACTAATCCTCCGAATTCTCTACCTATCTCCGGAGGCAAAATATTAGGATGCTCATTTTCTTCACTCGGGGAAAATTCTCTCCTTCGGGGAGTGGGATGTCTCTCAGGATAATGGGAACCAGGAATCTTAGAAAAAACATTTTTTAGGACTGATGGGTGTACCAATGTCCCGGAGCCAATTTTAGGATGGGCCGATGGTGGAGGTTCAACCCCTTCTGTGACCCACGCATCCATATTAATTAAACAAGCTCGCAAGAGAGGTGTGTAGTCGATAATACTTCTCATGTTCTGAGATCGCTCTGCCCCTTCAACTATAAAAGCATTATCTGTGGGTGGCCAAGTCCCTATCCCATGCTCAGTCCCAGCAAAATGATATACCCGAGTATTAGGTCCTTGATCAATATCTCTTCTACCGTCAGGGTCGGTGTGTAGCAAGGAAGCATCAACTCGGTGGTACTCAGCCGAGGTATTTGTATACATTATCTTCAGATTACTACCTCTTCCATCCAATCTTCCATGCAAGGAACCTGTGTCTTCTGTTTCTGGGTCTGTCTGTTCGATGGAGGCAAATGGAAACAATTGATGCATCATGTTGTTTCTATCCTTAGAATTCTGCCCAAAACGCTGGTTGAACTCTCCACGCATGCCACCTGCAACATTAGCTATGAACCCATCTAAAGTTTCGCGACCTTCCTCATCCAGATTAAAGTCATTATAGGCAAAGGTTCTTAAAAACCTACCTGTCTGTGACCGACCATACGCATAAGCAGTCTCAATCCCATCAACAGGTGATTCCAAACACTCCGCACCGTTCTTTATCCATGAAACGCAATCTCTTAATGCTGCAAAGCTAAGACCAATTACAGGGGCGCCTACAGCTGTGTATATAGCTTGATACAATCGTCCCTTTTCAAATCCCTTCTCTGAACATACGTATCCTGAGTCAGAGTGATAATCTCCTTGATCATCGATCCTCCCAAATTTCCAATCGTCTCTAGGTAAGAGTTCCGATGGCCCGTCCGGCATATCTCTAATCTCTATCATGGCGGAAGCTTCATGCATGTCTGCTGCGTCATACGGTTTATGCCCCTTGTCTGACAAAAGAAAATTATGTGTATCCTCTGGGGACTGAAGTTGCATATACACCTTGCCTTTAAGACGGCTTCCATCATCATCTAAGGCTTCGGGTCCTCTCATCGTGATTAATGCATCAAAAGGCGGCGCATCGACTTGCCATCCACAAGCCACCACTACATAACCCTTTTCCATTAGCAAGCCGTCACCTAAATCAACCTCTACATCAATCGGGGTATTTTCATCTATTAATGGTCTAGTCCCTCTGTTGAAATTGGGCAAGGCAACCCTGTTACCTCTATTAACCACATCCAGTAGTAGTTTTCCTGACACTTTGCTTTTGTCCACCGGGAGAATTAAAGAGACATCGGACTCAAATTCGACTAACCCATCCTGATTACGCGGAGCCAGCATAACATCGGTTATTCGAGAATTTGCCTCATTTTCCGGATCAATATGGAATGATAAAACACCCCTTATCTCTTCATATTGACCCACATCACCAAAATGTTTACCGTCAGCTAAAATCCTTCTGAAAGTCGTTTCAAATTTGGTGGCAGGCATAAGATACTCCTGTTTTTATATTTATACGTTCACTGTTTTACAGCATTTGATAAAAGTTATCAAAATTCTCAAGAAAATTAATCAATAAATGTAGGTTTCCAATTGTCATTGCATCTAGATAAAATTCAATGACACGCCCAGTCAATAAAAATGAGGAAAACATGACATCTAAAGACAAAATTGCACTAATAACTGGGGGGTCAAGGGGGATCGGAAAAGCTATAGCAAATGATTTTGCGAAAAATGGCATACAAGTCATTGTGACAGGTAGAGATCAAAAACGACTTAAAACTACAGCGAGGGATATTGATGCTAATGGGGGCCAAGCTCATTGGATAGACGCAGACATAGGAACTGATACAGGAATTAACAGAATAGAAGACTTTTTATTCGAAAATGAACTCAATGTGAATGTACTCGTAAACAACGCTGCCATCATTCACTTATCTACGGATCTGATTGATTTCGACATGGAACACTGGCAGGAAGTAATAAACGTGAATTTAATTGGAGCAGTAAAGATAACTAAACTTATGTTACCTGGAATGGTGTCTCAAAATTATGGCAAAATCATTAATATTTCATCCATAGGTGGTAGAAAAGGTGCCGCTGGCCGAAGTGCATACCGAGTCACTAAGGCCGGCCTAATAAGTTTCACAGAATCACTGGCTGCAGAGGTGAAATCATCGGGAATAGATGTGAATTGTGTGTGTCCGGGAAGTGTTGTTACAGAAGGATACGTGGAGGCATTTGGCCCAGAATCAATTCAAAACGATCATATGATGGACCCATCAGAAATCGCTGCACTATGTTCTTTTTTAGTTGATGATTCTTCCTCAGCCGTGACCGGGGCAACTATAGATGCGTATGGACCATCTAACCCATTATTCAGATAAAACACTCCATGTTTTGAACATTGAGGGTTCCTGTTAAGATTGCAAAACCTTATCCAAAATCATTTCAAAAAAGATCTCTGCAATCATGAAAAATCATAAAGGCCCTCTCAACGGAATAAAAGTTCTCGACTGGACAATGTGGCAGTTTGGCCCTGTATCAACAATGATGATGGCAGACTTAGGTGCTGAAGTCATAAAGATAGAATCCCTAGATGGTGACCATGGGAGACAATTCGGCCAGGTCAGCGGAGTTGCGAGCAATGCGTATGACGGATTGAGCTCACATTACTTTGAAGTATTGAATCGCCAAAAATCCGGAATAGCTGTAAATCTTAAGGACCCGCGTGGACAAGAAATTGTTCACCAACTGGTGAAACAATCTGATGTTTTCGTGCAAAATTTCAGACAAGGCGTCGCGGAAAAACTCACTTTAGGTTGGGAAGATTTAAGAACCATAAATCCTCAATTGGTTTATGGATCTGCTACAGGTTATGGCCCACTAGGGGAAGATTCAAATAAGCCAGCATTTGCTTTAACCGGAGAAGCAAGATCAGGTTCATTATGGTGGGGAGGACCGGAAGATGAAACCCCTTATAACCTCCACGGAGTAGCCGATCAAATGGCTGGGATAATGCTCAGCTACGGCATTTTATCTGGGCTTCTTTACAAAGAACGGCACGGCACGGGTCAAAAGGTTGAAACTTCCCACTTGGGAAGCATGATGTGGTTAGGAATGATGCGTGATGGAATAGGATTACTCGAAGGACAAGAGCTCAGTAGACAGCATAGAACTAACATGAATAATCCGTTGTGGAATACTTATAGAACAAAAGACCATATATGGATAGCACTATCAATGAGTCAAGGAATTAGATACTGGCCCATTTTCTGTAAAACAGTTGACCGGGAAGATTTGATTACTCAACCTGAATTCAGTTCACCACAAGCCAGAGAACATCATAAGCACCAAGTAATTGGCGAACTTGACAAAATATTTGGAGAAAAGACTTTTTCTGAATGGGAACCAATATTAAAACGTTCAGATCTGATCTGGGAGAAAGTTCAATCTACTCTTGATTTACCAAATGATGAGCAAGTCACATTAAACAATTATCTTGTACCTTTTGATCATCCCACAATAGGAAATTCAATGTGGCATCAGCTTCCGTTGGCATTTGACGAAACTCCCATATCTACACAGAAAATGGCCCCTTCCCTTGGAGAAAACACAGAGGAAATTCTAATTGAACGCCTGGGATATTCTTGGGATGATATCTCGTCGCTACAAGACCACGGAGTTATTCTATAAGTTTCTCGATTTGCGATTCTTCAATAGGAAGATAAAAGGGGCTCGTAAGTTCAGTCCCAAAAGCAATATCTGCCATTAGTAGTAACCCAAATACAATGCTGGCTGATCCAGCTACCCCATTAATTACAGCTGTAATTCTACGATTGTTTGCTCCTAAGACGAAGGGTACGCTCAGCAAAATAGTAATCAATGCCATGGAAAACACCGTCCCGACACCAAACAAAATGAGATAAAACAATCCGGTCATAAAAGAGTCAATAGTAGGAAGCAAAACCAACATTACCGCAGCGCTGCCAGCCATACCATGAATAAATCCAATCACAAAAGATTTAAGCCTGAAAAAAGGTCTCCCTGGGTTAAAAAGGGCGTGTCCAGTTTCAATTGATGGATCTTCTACCGAGGAATGAGTCCCGTGTATATGCATATGGGAATCCCCATCATGAGCATGTTCGTGAACATGCAAGTCTTTTTTCCTTAAATTCCAATAGACCTGCAATCCCAAAAACACCAACATTAAAGCTACCCCAAATTCAAAGTAGTGCGCGACGCCTTCATAGAAATCCATTACAACGGATTTAAGAAGTAAAATGACAATACCCAGAATTAACAAGGGAGCAGTGTGACCCAAACCCCACGATGCGCCAATCCATAGACTCTTAAAAGCATTTCGGTATTCACTAACTATAGTCCCAACAGCAACTACATGATCCGCATCGGTTGCGTGTTTGAGTCCCAATAAAAACCCTAGGATAATCACTGCGATTGCCCCTGATTGAGCTTCCAAAATTCACACCTCCTGAAATTTGCTCCGGATCATATGATACATTAGTATTCCAGTCATGGTTGCTCTCTACGAAAAATTGCACGGCCCCAAGGGCGCTCTCGAATCTCTGGCACAGCTAGATACAGATATTAAGGATGCCTTAAAAACATACGGTCCTCCGCCTGATCGATCACTTCCTGCAACCTTTCAAACTCTTGCAAGGTCAATTGTTGGTCAGCAAATATCCGGAGCAGCTGCATCCAGCGTTTGGAATCGCATGAAAGAGGCCAACTCAGCTACAGAAGATGTTATATCGAACCTTGATCCTGACGACATGATGCCGCTCGGGCTCTCCAGAAGAAAGGCCGAATACATTATCGGAATAGCAAAGGAAATCACCTCTGGGAATTTAGATCTGAAATCACTTCCAGAAATGAGTGGTGATGAAGTTCAAAAGCGATTGGTGCAAATTAGAGGAATAGGGGCTTGGACAGCTGACAATTATAGACTTTTCGCCTTAGCAGATTTGGACGCCTGGCCGGTTGCAGACATAGCATTGCAAGAAGGAATGAAGATACTAAAATCTCTTGATAATAGACCTGACGGTAAAACCATGGAAACCATGGGGGAGCCATGGAAACCCTTCAGGGGAGTTGGAGCGCTCATTCTATGGCACATATATGGCTCTCATAAAAGAAAAGCTACCATCGCAGATATATAGTTTTGGGTACGATAAATGACCACAGCAAATATATCGCCATGGCGTAGTAAAAATCTTTGGTCACTAGCAATCGCAGAGACCCTTTCTTGGGCGGGTCTTTTCTATGTTTTTCCAGCATTATTATTGGAATGGAATGAATGGTTTGAATGGGGGATAGCTGAACTATCCATAGCATTTACTTTGGCACTGATTGCCTCTGCTTTAACAGGAATGGTTGCTGGTCGTATTATTGACAGTGGTCACTCACAGAAGCTAATGACATTCAGTGTGATTGCTGGAGCGTTGTTACTTTCCTTGCTCCCCACAGTTACAACCCTTTGGCAATTCTATTTTATATGGCTGCTAATAGGATGTTGCTTGGCTGGTTGTCTGTATGATCCATGCTTTTCATACCTCACCCGAACATTTCAGTTAGATGCTAAAAACAGCATTATCATGATTACCCTTATAGCTGGGTTTGCTAGCACTGTTTCATATCCATTGTGCTCACTAGTTAGCGATATTTACGGTTGGAAAACCACGATATACCTACTGGCAGTAATACTTTGTTTTATTTCTGCGCCTTTATTTTGGTATGGAACATCCCTCAAATCAGCCGGCTCTAAAAATTTGGATAAAGAAAAAACTTCGTCAGTGGCAAACATAATTAAACCCGCATTATCCAGTCCGGTCTTTTGGGGGTTATTGATGACTTTTGCTGCTTTCTCTTCTAATCAAGGGATGATTATTAGCCAAATATTCCCTCTTCTTGAAAGTCGGGATATTTCACCAGGGACGACTGTATTTTTTGCGTCTTGCATTGGGCCAATGCAGGTTATCGCAAGGTCAATTCTTTTCGCAACAGAATCAGTTAGCAATAAAGATATACCAATTTTGGTAGTTTGTATTACAAGTCTAATCTGCTTATGTTTATCTAGTCTCGCATTAGTTCTGGGTGGAGCTTCTCTGATACTAATGGTGATTTTCGTGATATTTCAGGGTGGTCCATACGGATTATTTAGCATTGTCAGACCAGTCATCACGGCAGAAATGCTAGGGAGAGCAAATTTTGGTCTACTATCGTCTATGGTAGGGCTAGGTAGCGTTTGGGGATCAGCACTGGCTCCTGGAATAGCGGGCACAATAGCAGACCGCTGGAATTATGATGCAGTGCTAATTACAACATCATCAATCGCTGCAACTGGCCTGATAATTCTGATCATCACATCTTCACTCCATAGAAAAAATCCTTTTCGCCCAGCATAAGTATTTGAGGACATCCTCTATATAACCTATTCTTGAAGTTGGGAATACAGACTAGAGACTTTCATCCACGTTATATATTTCAAGGGCATTTTCTCTAAACATTAAGGCCCTCTCGGTTTCAGAATAATCCTTGGAAAATATCTTGAATGCATTGTATAAAACATTATATGAATAAGAGACCTTGTCCACCGGAAAATTACTCTCAAACATTCCTCTCTCAGGACCAAATTGCTCTATGCAATAACTCAATAGCGGGGCCATCTGCCTTGCTAATTCTTCTGAACCAATAGGCTTATCCCTGCGATGCCAATCAAATCCAGTCCTAGGCATACCTATCCCACCTAGTTTCACAACCACATTAGAATATTCAGCCAAAGCTTTTATTTTGGATCTCCAATTTTCCATAACCTCGTCCCTCTGAGATTCATATGGACCATCCAGCACAAGTCCTCCTACATGGTTAAGGATTATTTTCAAATTAGGCACATTTCTAGCCAGATCAATCAATTCATCTAGCTGGTGAGAATACATCCAAGCTTCAAAGGTAAGACCCATATCAGCCAATACTTTCGCACCATCCTGAAAATCCTTACTGAGCATTTGGGATTCAATTTTATGAAGAGCTGTATTTTCAATTTCGGGATGGGGATCCCATGTAACAGAGTGTCTTATACCTCTAAACCGATTGGGACTCGCCTCTTGCAAAGCCTCCAAAACTTCTCTTACCGCACCTCCCATATTTAGATTCGCGTGACCTACTATTGCTGCTGCTGCCCTACTGTTTCCATATACCCCGCTAGCACTAGCTGCAGCTAGGCCTTGGACGAACTCAACTTCACCGATAGGTTTCATATGGTCAGGGGCATTCTCCCTATACATAGAACGAGCTTCAATGAACACTGTGGATGTTATGTTATGACCACTACTTATATCCTCAACCAACTCAGGTAAGAGGTATTCTTGATAAGGAATTCTTTCCAATCTATGATCCCAAAAGTGATGATGGGGGTCACATATCGGGAGATCAGGTTCCAAAGTTTCCTCAATTGTTAAATCAAGCCAGTCTTTTCCACCAAACGGCATTTCTACACTCCAATTATTTTTCATTAAGATCAAATTGGAGCCAATATACATGATTAAATCAACCTTGTGAAAAAAAGTTTAAACTTGTTTTGACTGCAGGTGGGTGAACTTTACAATTTAGATGCGTTGAAATTAGTTTTTTTAAGGATCCAAAATGGGAATAAAAGAATGGTATAAAGGTAATCTTCACACTCACACAAACAAGTCAGATGGGGATGAAACCCCAGAAAAAGTTTGTGAATGGTTTGAAAATCATGGCTACGACTTTCTAGTATTGAGTGATCATAATCACTTAACCCTACTAGATTATCAGACCACAGGAAAATCTAACCTTCTGATGATCCCTGGAGAAGAAGTGACCGCTTTTGCATCATCCAACATGGCACCGGTACATATAGGAGCAATAGGAATAAATGAATTAGTAAGTCCGGTTGTGTGCGAGGATGTGATTTCCACTTTGCAAATGAATATAGATAATATTTTAGAAGCTGGAGGATTAGCCTGTATTAATCACCCTAATTTCAAATGGGCATTCGACCATCGCGAAATGATGGCTACTAGCGGGGCAGTATTGTTTGAAGTACATAACGCGAGCCGAGGTTGCAATAATATGGGAGGAACAGGGAAATTTTCCACGTCAGAAATGTGGGATCACATGTTAAGCAATAAAAAGGTGATATATGGAGCAGCAACGGACGATTCACACGACTATCAGGATTTCGCTCCGGACAAACATAACCCTGGCCGGGGTTGGATAATGGTGCGTTCAGAAGCCAATAATCAGGATTCGTTGATGAAAAATATGGCGGCTGGAAATTTCTATTCCTCGACAGGAGTTTATTTAGAGGACATGGAAATTTCAAATAAACACATCGAATTTTCAATAACTCAAATTGACGATTTTGCTTTCCATACTAAATTAGTAGGCGCAAACGGAAGAACGTTAAAGGAAATATCCACAAATAAGGTGAGATATGAATTTCAAGGTGATGAAGGATATGTGCGTGCTGAGATTATGGATTCAGACGGGGCTCTAGCATGGACACAGCCTATTTTTGTAACGTGAGAAAATGGCTTGCAAAACAAATTACAAGCCATATAAAACCCTTTACTAAGCCTGAACTCGATGAACTATCTTGCCTACAGACCGCCACGGGGATTGAGATAAAAGCTCCAAAACGCCGGCGCTGGCAAGATGAGCCAAAGCCTCTTTCCGCGTATCTTCCATCTCCTGTAAAGTAGATGCCATATTGGTAACTCGAATTATTCCAGCATTTCCTGCAATAGGCCTGCTAATCAAAGGCTTTACCTTTGACCCAACTTTCTCACGAACATCCAAAAGAGCTGCAAGTAAATCGTTTCTACTGCCAAGCTTGGCGTTGAAAAATGTTCGAGATATTAGATTAGGTTGGTAACCATCAGGTCTTTCAACTGGCCCACTTAAATTTTCAGAAAGTACATAAGATGTCCTATGGCATAAAGCGTCAATTGCGGCCAGTCTATTCTGTACTTCCTCATTATTGAAAGATGATTCAATCATAGTGTCGACCTCATCTAAGTTTTGAAACCCCCCAATCAAGCTAACAAATGAGGGTCCATTCTGGGTAGGATTCGGCACTGAAATAGGAGCCGTGAGATTACCTGGCCTCCCAGTCGCATCCAAAGATGCTTTAACAGCTGCCAAAACTTCTGGTCCTTTCCCTGGTAATGGTGTTCTGATGAAATTTATAAAGTACTGCATAAAATTTATTCTCCCTTTTATTTTGGTCTAGTTACCTAGATAAACCATCCGGGCCGTATGTCTGATATAAGATTGCCTCAAATCTCGCACTTTTTGTACAGCGGATTTAAATTTATCTCCGTTTATCGCGTCAGAATGTTTCTCAAAACTGCTTAAGCTGTCATATATAGCCGTCGCTCTTACAATATCTTGGTTACCTACATATGGGACTGTGATTAAAGGCTTCATGTCATCTCCATAGAGATCTCTTATCTCTAATAGGAGGCTTGCTAATTCTTGGGCCTTTCCGGGTTTAGCTTTGAGTATATTTCGAGCCATATATTTTGGATTCGACGGCATGTTCTCACCAGGAGCAAGCACTTTTAGAATCTGTGCCTGTACATCTGTACAATGTGTGTCTATTGAATCCAAAATACTCATTGAATTAATGACATTATCATTAACTTTTTCTATTTCATCGATTGAATCTAATACTCTGGCCCCAACTATCAAATGACCCGAACCCGTAGGGGCGTTCACTGATATGGAGACATTTCCTTTGGTCGATGCAGAATTAAACTGAGCCACTACAGCATCGAGAACTTTCTGGCCTAACCCAGGTTTGGCAACTCTTCTAGATTGCAATACGTAACTTGGCATAATTAAAAACCCTCCCTTTCGTTTGATTAGGCCCGGAGGATAACATTTGTTATATTTTTATTCCAATTCATATGGTTTATCTTAAGTTCACAACAGACATCGCCTAAACTGGATCTTGAAATATTAGTTCAGCTAGCTAATGGACAGCATTTAGAAAAACATTTATCACCTTGGAAATAAAGGCCAACAACTAGGGCTCAAAACCTAATTTTCTTTGAAGCGAACCAAATCAAGAAACCCAGTGGATTTAAGATCTCTTTCGGCTATATATCTCATGTAGGTTCGCAAAAATGTCTTAATTTCAGTCAAATTGGCAGAATAGGAAGATGCTTCTCGGGAGCTGAGTGTCGTGCTTAGTGACCTTTGGAAAAAGCGAAGCAGGCTGAGGGAATAAACTGAAACTATCCAAGATTGATCCGTTCCATATGTATCGACACAAGAAGGACATAATATCCCTCCTGCAACCGGATCAAAGGTGTGGTCAGATCTCTCAAGGGGGTTACGACATTCAACACAGTTTACAAACTCAGGTAAAAACCCAGATACGTGCAACAACCGGAATTCAAACCATAATATCCAAAATTCACGGTGATCCAAACTATCCAAATTAGACAAAGTTTCCAATAATATGTCGAATAATCGAGTGTTGGGGGACTTATCTTCTCCAAAGGTATCAACCAATTCGGCTATATAGATACCCTCAGCAATAGAGGTCAGATCTTCTCTCAGGTTTTTAAATGAATCAATCACCACACATTCATTAACGTTATCGAGACTTCTCCCTCGGCTAATCGAAGTCTGCACATGATTAAGAATCTCTAAGCTTCCACCAAATTTGCTGCCAGGGCGCCTAATCCCTCGGGCTACGGCTGCAACTTTCCCGGCTGTCCGGGTGTAGAAAGTAATAATACGGTTCGTCTCACCAATAGGCATTTGCTTTAGAACAACTGCTTTTGTCCTGTAAACTCGATT
>CEUZ01112048.1_pt1 | contig 16096 bp, 20 predicted proteins | sample 361511 | NCBI WGS metagenome assembly CEUZ01 (sample SAMEA2622822, study PRJEB7988) | marine metagenome | biome: marine biome (ENVO:00000447); feature: surface water layer (ENVO:00002042); material: "saline water (ENVO:00002010), including plankton (ENVO:xxxxxxxx)" | depth 5 m
GAAATATCATCGATAATAAACTCTACATTTTTCCGACCTTTCCATTCGTTAAGACTTAATTTACCAGCAATATTAATTTTTTTTCGATTTTTTGATAATAAATAAGTTTCTAAGTTAGTTTTTACCGCATTAAAGGTAACACTTTTAACAACAGAGCCGTCCGGGGCTGAGAATAAAGCCTTAATATGCCTATCTCCTACAACTGAAGATTTTAATAATTTTAGATCTTCAATAATAAATCTTGGTTCTGGATTGCCGGAACCAAAAGGAGAAAGTGAATTAATTTGTAAAAAAAAACTTTCGTTTAATGCAGATGGTGAGATTTTTGAATCAAAAAATAAAATATTTTTTTTTGTTAGAGTTTTTTCAACTCTAGAGAATTTTTTCTTTATAAAATTTTTAAACTCTTCTATTTTGTTTTCCTCTATAGTAAAACCGGCAGCCATTTTATGTCCGCCCCCCTTTTTAAGAATATTGTTTTGGACAGCGGCAATAATGACAGTTCCTATATCAAATCCTAAAACAGATCTTGCAGAAGCTCTTCCCAAACCTTTTTCCACAGAAATTATTACTGCTGGCTTGTTATATTTTTCTTTTAATCTTGAAGCAATAATTCCAATAACTCCTCCATGCCAATTATGACCAGATAAAACAATTACTGGTTCATTGGAATCTATAACGATAGTACTTTCAATTTTTTGCAACATAGAATTTTCAATTAGCTTCCTTTCTTTGTTGTAAATTTCCAATTCTTGGGCAATTTTAAAAATTTCCTGAGAATCTCTGCTTAATAACAAATTGGCTCCATGCGAGCATTTTCCTACTCGACCTCCTGCATTTATTCTTGGCCCCAAAATATAACCAAGATGATAAGTAGTAAGATTACTTTCAATTCCACAAATGTTTTTTAAAGTTTTTAATCCAAGATTTGATTTTTTTTTTAGTATCTCTAAACCTTGACTAACAATTGCTCTATTCAAACCAACTAAGGGCACTACATCACAGACTGTACCTAGTGAAACCAAGTCCAAATAACTTATCAAATTTGGTTCTTTAACATTGTTTTTTTTAAACCAGTTTAATTCTCTTAATTTTTTATTGAGTGCAACAAGAAACATAAAGCATACACCGGCGGCACAAAGATAATTTAGGTTGGACTTATCGTCATGTCTATTTGGATTAACCACAGAAAAAGCATCAGGCAATTTTAATTCAGACTGGTGATGATCCAAAACCAAAACATCTGTATTTTTTTTTTGAGAAAATTTAATTGCATCAAATGATAATGTTCCACAATCAACAGTAAAAATTAATTTTGATCCTCCTGAAATTAATTTTTCAAAACTTTTTTTGCTTGGTCCATATCCCTCCGTTTTTCTATCCGGTATATAAATTTCTATTTCTTGGTTAATTTCATTAAAATAATTTCCAAGAATAGCTGTTGAAGTTGCACCATCAACATCATAATCTCCAAATATTCCTATCTTCTCCTTATTTTGAATTCCTTTTATCGTTCTATCAACTGCTTTCTCCATATCTTTTAGAACAAAAGGGTTAGGTAATAAATTTTTTATTTTGGGGTTTAAAAATAATTTTACTTCATCAAGCTTTATATTTCTAATGGCAATCAATTTTGATACAATTTCACTAAGATCAAAGTTGTCTTTTAAAAAATTCACTCTCTCTTCACTATAGGTTTTAGATATCCAATCCTTACCTAAAACTGATCCATTATTCATTTTTTTATTATATTAGTAATTTTTTTGGATAACTTTTGGCTTTTGTGCAAAACAAAAGATGACGCTTGGAAAGTTTCTCCTTGGTCTTTAATGCCTTTTACCATTTCACCGTCCGTTACCCCTGTTGCAGAAAAAATAACATCTCCTTTGATCATATCTTCTATATTATATTTTTTATTTAAATCAGTAATTCCCAATTTTTTTGCCCTATCGATTTCATCTTGATTGCTCAATACAAGTTTAGTTTGCATTTGTCCTCCCAAACAATCGAGGGCTGCTGCTGCTAGCACACCTTCAGGACCTCCTCCGATTCCGAGATAAATATCTATTGGTGATCTTGGATCTACAACAGAAATAACTCCTGTAACATCGCCATCTTCAATAAAATTAATTTTTACATTTAATGCGTTTAAAGACTCTATAATTTTATTGTGTCTAGATCTCTTAAGTACACAAGCTGTAATTTTATCTGGTGTGGTATTTTTTGATTCAGCAAGCAATTTAATATTTTTTTCAACAGAATTATCTAAATCAATAATATTTTTAGGAAGCCCGGCACCAATAGCAATTTTTTGCATATAAGTATCGGGGGCAGATAATAAGCCGCCTTTTTGTGTCACTGCTAAAACTGAAATTGCATTAGGTAAATTTTTTGCTGTAAAGTTTGTTCCTTCTAAAGGATCAACTGCTATCTCTAACTCCTCTCCGGAATTTGTGCCAACCTTTTCTCCTATATACAGCATTGGTGCTTCATCCATTTCTCCTTCTCCTATGACTATTTTGCCTTTCATTTTTATTTTATTGAGTTCCGATCTCATTTCATCGACCGCTGCCTGATCAGCGGCTATTTTGTCATTTTTTCCCCTAAACTTGGAAGCGCCGTAAGCTGCACGTTCGCATGCTCTGATAAACTGGTTTAATAATTTTGAGTCTATGGGATTCAAAATTTCTCAATTCTAATAAATTTTGGTTTATTTAAAATAAAATTTTTCTTTTCCAATTCATTAATACATTTGACCAAATTACAATTTTTTGCCTTATGAGAAATCATTATAATAGAGGCATATTTTTTTTCTCTAAAAGGATTTTGTATCAATCTTTTAACAGAAATTTTATTTTTAGACATAATCTTTGTAATTGAAGATAAAACTCCCTTTTTGTCAATTACATCTAAGCGAATGTAAAAAGAAAAAATTTTATCTGACAGATCTAATGAAGGAATTTTTTTTCTATTATTGTTGGAAACTAAAAAAGGAAACTTTATATTACCTCTTAGTATGGAACAAATATCTGAAACCAAGGCAGAAGTAGTAGGACCTGGGCCAGCTCCTTCACCTTGAATGACAAATTTTCCTATGGGCTGACCTTCAACAATAATTGCATTTAAAACATCGTTAACATTACTTATATAAGAATCTTTTTTAACCAAACAAGGATGAATACGTTGTATCAATCTTCCATTCTCAATTTCTGCTATTCCCAAATGTTTAACTTTATATCCTAGAAGTTCGGCATTTCTTATATCTGCCTGATCAACATTATTAATTCCTTCAACATTAATTTTTGATTTATTGATAAAAGAATTAAAAGCAAGTGCTGATAAAATCTGTATTTTTGATTTTACATCTTCGCCATTTAAGTCAGATGCCGGATTGCTTTCAGCGTAGCCTAATTCTTTGGCTTTATTAAGAACAGATTTAAAATCCATTGTCATCTTTCCCATATTAGAAAGAATATAATTTGATGTTCCGTTTAAAATCCCGCAAATTTTATTAATTTTATTTGTAATCAAACCTTCTTTTAACGTTCTAACAATAGGTATTCCTCCTGCAACCGCAGCTTCGTATTCTAAGTTAACTTTTTTTTGCTCAGCTAATTTAGCTAATTGATCTCCGTATTTAGATATTAAAGCTTTGTTTGCTGTAACAACGTGTTTTTTATTTTTTATTGAACTAAAAACCAATTTTTTTGCAGCCCCTTCTGCACCGCCAATAAGTTCTACTACAATGTCAATGTCTTTTTTGTATGAGGCCTCAATATAACTTTTCAACCATTTGTGTTTAGGTATTTTAATTCTTCTTTTTTTTGATTTATTTTTAGCCGAAATGTATTTCACTTCCAAATTTACATTAGTTTTTGCTTTAATTGTTTTCTTGTTTTTTTTTAAATAATCATAAAGATACAAACCAATGTTGCCCAGACCGATTATTGCGATATTTAATTTTTTATTTTTCATTTTTTATTGAGCGGTAATATCAGGAAACTTTTTTTCTCTCCCCATGTCCATTATAATTTTAGAAATTTGATCTATATCACATTCCTGCAAATTTTTACACAACCTAACAAATGTGACTGGTTTTACTTTTTTGTTTTTTAAATTTTTTTTTGATTTAAGTATTTTTTGTTCTTTTTTAAAAGTTTTATTTTCTTTTTTTACTTTCAATTTAGCTAATTTTCTTTCTGTAATAAGTTTTTTAATATTTTCTTTCTTTTTTGATTTTGATAGAGCTTTATTAATTTTTTTCTTCTTTTTTAAATCATCTTTAAGCAAGTTTAACTCTACTAGATCAAGACTCTCCCTTTTTTCTTTGTTTGAACTTATTGTATAAACCTCTATAGAAATATTGTTTTTAAAATAATCTCGCATTTCTTTTTTGTCTGCGCAAAGATGATCTCCACAAATATAAATTTGGCTAGATTTTCCAGAACAGCCTATTAAAACAAAAAAAATAATAAATAAAAAAATTCTCATAACAATCCAAGATCTTCTTTATAGCCAAACAAAATATTCATATTTTGTACCGCTTGGCCAGCCGCTCCTTTAACTAAATTGTCAATAGCAGATAAAATTATTAATCTATTTTTAACTTTAGAAACACATACAGATATTTCACAGAAATTTGTATTCAAAACATTTTCAGTCCCCAATTTATTATTAAAAGGTAATATTTTTACAAAGTAATTTTTTTTATGACTTTTTTTTAATTCATTGTAAATTCTTTTTGCTGTCACGCCTTTTTCCACTTCTAGATAAATTGTTGATAACATCCCTCTAAATGTTGGTATTAAATGCGGTGTAAAAATATAATCAACTTTTGACTTTGATACTTTAAATAATTCTTGGTCTATTTCGCTTGTATGTCTATGTTTATAAATTCCATATGCATGTATTGAAGAATAAAGATTTTTGTGAGTAAATTTTTTCTTCAAATTTTTACCCGCACCTGAATATCCTGATTTTGAATCAATAATTATATTTTTTTTCTTAATAAGTCTTTTTTTAATTAGTGGAATTAATGGAATTTGAATTGAAGTGGGATAGCAACCGGGACATGCTATTATATTAAATTTTGTTATTTCGTTCTTAACAAACTCTGATAAGGAATAAATCGATAAGTTTAAATATTCTTTTAATTTGTGTTTTTTCCCATAAAATTTTTTATATGAAGAGGCACTTTTCAATCTAAAATCAGCACCCAAATCTATAATTTTTAAATTCTTATAATTTAATAATTCTTTGACAATAATTTGAGACTCTCCCGTTGGCAATGATGTAAATAAAACATCAACTTTATTCCAGTCAACTGATTTTAGTTTTGAAATTTTTGGCAATTTCTTTTTTATTCTTTTATCAAAAAACTGAATTTTTTTACCTATTTTTTTTTGAGCACAAAGATAAGATATCTGCACTCTTGGGTGTTCAGAAAGTATTTTTACCAAGTCTAGTCCTACATATCCCGTAGCTCCGGCAACAGCTACATTAATTTTATTTGCTGACATAATTTACTTATATCACTTTTAATTTTAATGAAAATAAATGTTTTATCTTTTGGAAAATTGAAAACTTCTTCGGGCCTTTTTATGCCCATATTTTTTTCTTTCAACTTTTCTAGAATCTCTTGTGGTAAGTTTGCTTTTTTTTAATATTTTTTTGAATCCAGAATCAATTTGAAGCAATGCTCTTGACATACCATGAATAATTGCCCCCGCTTGTCCTGAGTGACCTCCACCTTTTACATTGCATTTAACATCAAATTGTCCTGAAGATTTAATCTCCTCTAGAGGCTTAGTAACAACAATTTGATGTGCCGGTCTCTTAAAATAATGAATCATATCTTGACCATTTACAAATATTTTTCCAGTTCCCTTTTTTACCCAAACTCTGGCTATAGACTTCTTTCTTCTTCCAGTTGCATACTTGCTATCTTTAAAATCTAATTGAATTTTTTGTTTCTCTTTTTTATTATTTTGTAAATTTAATTCTGACATTAATTTTTGAGATAATTACTTTTATTTAATTTTGAAAAATTGACCTCAATTGGATTCTGAGAACTGTGTGGATGTTTGTCTCCATAATACATTTTTAGTTTAGTAAGTTGTTTTTTGGCCAAAGGCCCGCCTGGCAACATTCTTTTAACAGCAAATTTTAATATATCATCAGATTTTTTCTTTTCTTTTAACTTTTCTGGTGAAGTTTCTTTAATGCCTCCAGGATAACCAGTGTGTTTAAAATATTTTTTATTTTTATTTTTTTTTCCTGAAAATTTAATTTTTTCTATGTTTGTAACAATAACAAAGTCACCATTATCTTGATTGGGATTAAATTGAGGCTTGTTTTTCCCTCTTAAAATTTTTGAAATATAAGCAGCCAATCTTCCAACAATTAAATTCTCGGCATTAACTAAATACCAATTGTTTTTTATTTCTTTTTTTTTAATAAAAGGGGTCATATAAACAGAGCGATAATTACAATTTATTATTTATTATGTCAATTAATTAATAGATTTATGATAGAGGTAAATTGAGGCGCTCAATAAAAAAATCGTAAATACCTGATGCATCGAGGCATAGACGATGTTGAGTCCGCTAATTAAAACTACTATTCCCATAATAATTTGTAGTACAAGAAGTGAAAAAACAAGTGAGAGCGGAAAATACAAAGTTTCTTTTTTTTTGTAAAAAATGTAAATGCAAATCATAATGCTGTAGATAAAAATTAAATAGGCTAAATTTCTATGCAAAAACTGCAGCCAAGAAGGATCATGAAATATCTCTTTAAATGAAATGTTATTAAAATCCACATCATCAGGAAAATAAGTGTAATTCATTAATGGCCAAGTTTGATAAATTTTTCCAGCATCCAAGCCTGAAACAAAAGCTCCTAGAGTAATTTGTAAAAAAATTAAAAAAATAAAAAATTTAATAAAATTATCACCAAGCAATATGCTAAAAAAATATTTATTTTTTTTTGAATTAAAATTAAACAAATACCATAGGATTGATGAAAATAAAATTAAAGCCAAATTTAAATGTATAGCCAGTCTAAAATGGCTAACTGTAGTATTTTTAGTCAAACCACTTTGAACCATATACCAACCTATAAATCCCTGAAGCAAAATAAGAAAAAATAATACTCCAAAATTAATGTTGTATTCTTTGTCAAAAATTTTTTTAATTAAAAAATAACAAAAAGGAATTAAAAATAATAAACCAAAAAATCTTCCTAGCAATCTGTGAAAATACTCCCAATAATAAATGACTTTAAATTTTTCTAAAGTAATATTTGAATTAAGAAGATGATATTGAGGAATTTTTTTATAAAGAGCAAAAACTTTTTCCCAGTCAGCTGAATTTAATGGTGGTAAAATACCGCTTATCACTTCCCATTTAGTTATAGAAAGGCCCGAGTCAGTTAATCTGGTTAGGCCTCCAATCAAAACAATCAGCCCCAAAGTAAGCAATAAGAAATATAGCCAATATTTTACACCGGTTTCGTATTTTTTTTTTAAAATCATTTGCAAATTTTGTTATATTATAATTACATTGTATTTTATGATCATTTATGTCGCTATATGAAAAACAATAATATAACCAAAATAAGAAAGAAATTAGACATTTTGGATAATAAGCTTTTAAGCATAATAAAAAAACGCACAAAACTTGTAGATCAAGTTTTAAAAGAAAAAACGTCAAAAAATCAAGTCGTTGATAGAGCTAGAATAAAAGTAATTTTAAAAAATATAAGAAAAAAATCTTCTAAGAAAAAAATTGACACAACGCTAACTAAGAATATTTGGAAATCAATGATTCAAAGCTACATAGATTACGAGTTTAGAAAATTTAAAAAGAAAAAATAGATTATTTGCTATGAGGTGGCAATTTCTTTTCAATAAAAATTTCGTGTTTTTTGGTGTCTGGATTATATTTTTTTAACTTCAATTTAACTTTAGCCTTTTCTCCTTTAGTAGGTTTTTTTACATAATAAAAAAAGGAACTATTTGGTTTTTTCTCCGGGACCAATCTAACTTTAACTGAAGTTTTTTTTGCCATTAACTTAAACCTTTAATTTTTTTTAAAATAAACCTTATTTTTGCAGATCTCTTTTTTAAAGAGTCTTGAAAATTTTTCCTTTTTATACCTTCCTCTAAAGATTCGTCAAGTTTAATTCTTTTTGCGTTGAGTACTTTTTTTGCACCCTCTATTGTAAAACGTTGATTTTTTAAAAGTTCATAAACTGATTTTAAAAAATTCACATCTTTATCTGAATAATACCTTCTGTTCCCTGATAATATTTTTGGCTTAATTTGTTTAAAATTTTTTTCCCAAAACCTTAATGTATGTGTATTAATTTTGTTATTTTTTTTATTTATTAATCCAATTTCCTTGGCCACTTCCGCTATAGTCTTGTATGCATATTTACTTTTTTTTTCTGGCATTACTATACATTTTGTTTCTCAAGCTCGTCATAAAAGAATGTAAAAAACTACCCCTTTTAACTGAATTCTCTGTTTCAACTTCAACAAATTTATATTCGTTCATATTCTCTTTGTCATAAAAAAGTTTTTCTTCTAAAATTCCATAATTATTAAATTTAAGTACTAAAACATTATTGTTTAATAAAACATTTCTTCCCAATTTAAGCATTTTTCCTTTAGTTCTAGTTCTTTCAATATAAATCCATATATTGTCTTCTTTAATTGATTTAGAATGTGGTTGTCCCAGTATTTTGACAACATCGTTTGTATTGGTAGTTTGTGTTTTTAAAAGATCCGCTCTATTCTCGAGATAAAAAATACCATGAGTATTTAAGACTCTATTCTTTTGACAATGCGATAATAAAATAGTTAAAAGCAATATAATAAGGAAATTTATATGTTTGCTACTTATAAAAGACATAACAACAAACTTTACAATAAATTAGTTGAATTATCACGAAATAAATTCTTTTACCAAGAAATTGGACTTCCTGACGATTTTCAAAGCAGGATTTTGTTAATTTTTTTCCATCTAACTACAATTTTTAGAGCTTCTAAAAAAGAAAAAAATAAAAATAAATCTCAAGAAATATTCGATAACATATTTTTAAATATAGAGTACCATATACGAGAGTCCGGGTATGGAGATGTTGCGGTAAATAAAAAAATGAAAACTTTAAATAAAATTTTTTTTGATATATTGGTTAATTTTGACCAAGAAAAAAACTTGCCGGATATAATAAAAAAATACTTCCTTGATGAAAAAAATGAAGAAAACAAAAAGATCAAGGAATTAGCCAATTATTTTATAAAATTTGAAGATTTTTGTTTTGCTTTAGATGTTAATAGTATGCTAAATGGTTCTATAAATTTTATATATAGGTAAAGTAATGGCTGTACCAAAAAGAAAAACATCTAAATCTAGACGAAATAAGAGAAGATCCCATCATGCTTTGACCGGAGTCAATGTGATAGAAGATAAAAAAAGTGGCGAATATCGACTACCACATCATATCGACATGAAATCCGGAACCTATAACGGTAAAAAAATTTTAGATAAATAATTTTACTTAAAAATCGATACCCAAAATGGAAGAAAAAATTAAAATTTCAATTGATTTAATGGGTGGTGACAATTCTCCTGATAAAACTCTTTCTGGGATTGATGTCTTTTTAAAAAGAAATAAAGATATAAAAGATTGTTTTTTTTATTTATTTGGTAATGCAGACAAAGTTAAAAATAAAATACAAAAGTTAAGGTATTTAAATTCTAATTACGAATTGATAGACACAAAAATAACTGTTTCGAATGAATTGTCACCTTTGTCTGCATTAAAAAAAGGCAAAGGTTCAAGCATGTGGGAAAGCATCAGTTCTCAAAATTCCTTAAACTCTGACGTAACATTGTCCGCGGGAAATACTGGAGTATTTTTGGTTATGTCAAAAATGATATTAAAAACAATGGAAGGAGTTGACAAGCCTGCGTTAGCAGGTTTGTGGCCAAGTGAAGATGGAATGAATATTGTTTTAGATCTTGGAGCAAATGTAGAATGTAATGAAAAAAATTTAATAGACTTTTCAGAAATGGGGACAGCGCTTTACCATTCTCTTTTTCCAAATAAAGAAGCAAAAGTTTCCTTACTTAATATAGGGTCTGAAGAATTAAAAGGCACAGAAATCTTAAAAAATGCTTATTCTAAATTAAAAGCATTGGATGGTGTGGGAGATTTAAAATTTAGCGGTTATATAGAAGGAGATCAAATAACATCATCTAAATCAAACGTGATCGTAACCGACGGATTTACTGGAAATGTCGCCTTAAAGACTGCAGAAGGTGTTGCAAATTTTTTAACTAAAAATTTAAAAAAATCACTATCGGAAAATATTTTTTCAAAGCTCTCAATGATTTTTACTTATTTTTCTCTAAAGAAATTCAAAAATAAATTAGATCCAAGAAAATACAATGGAGCAATTTTTTTAGGATTAAATGGCCCTGTTGTAAAAAGTCACGGAGGAACTGACGCACTAGGTTTTTCATATTCTTTGGAGCTGTGTTATAAAATTGCCAAAGCTGACCTAATAAAATTAATAAAAAAAAATTTACAAGAAATCAAAAATCTCAATGAAAAGGGATAATCTATCTAAAAATTATCTATTAAAAAAAATATACTATCGTCTTGGAATACCACATTCATTTTCAAAAAAAATTTTAAATTACTTTTTAGATATAATCGTAATAGGCTTAATAAGAGACGATAAAGTAAAAATAACTGGTTTTGGAACCTTTAAAATTTTAAAAAAAAAATCACGTATAGGAAGAAATCCAAAAACCAAAATTGAATATGAGATAAAATCTAGAAAAGTTGTAAGCTTTCTGCCATCTAAAACAGTTAAAAACAAAATTAATAAAAAAAATTAGTGTGAGATTACAGCTAATAATAACAAGGCAACGATATTGGTTATTTTAATCATTGGATTCACTGCTGGGCCTGCTGTGTCTTTATATGGGTCCCCTACTGTATCACCTGTAACTGCAGCTTTGTGTGACTCGGAACCTTTTCCACCATAATTTCCATCTTCTATAAATTTTTTTGCATTGTCCCAAGCGCCTCCGCCAGCTGTCATAGATATAGCCACAAAGAGTCCAGTAACTATCACTCCCAATAACATAGCTCCAACTGAGGACAAGGCCGATTCCAAACCAGCAATAGAATAAATGATAAAATACAAAGCTATTGGAGAAAGAACAGGTAATAATGATGGAATAATCATCTCTTTAATTGCAGATTTTGTTAATAAATCTACTAACCTTCCATAGTCAGGTTTTCTTTTGCCTTTCATAATTCCGGGTATTTTTTTGAATTGTCTTCTTACTTCAATAACAACTGCTCCGCCTGCTCTTCCAACTGCTTGCATTCCCATTGAACCAAATAAATAAGGCAACATACCTCCTACTAAAAGACCTATAACAACAAATGGGTTTGATAAATCAAAGCTAACATTTACTCCTTCTAACTTAGAGCCTGATACTGTTGAAAAAAATTTTATATCTTCTGTATATGCGGCAAATAAAACTAAGGCTCCCAAACCAGCTGATCCGATGGCATACCCTTTTGTAACTGCCTTTGTAGTATTTCCAACCGCATCAAGAGCATCTGTAGTTTTTCTGACATTTTTTGGTAATTTTGCCATTTGTGCTATTCCACCAGCATTATCTGTTACGGGGCCATAAGCGTCTAATGCAACAACCATTCCTGTAAGAGCAAGCATGGCTGTAACAGCAATTGCTATACCAAACAATCCTGCTAATTCGTTTGTAGCAATTATTCCAGCCACAATTATTAATGCGGGCAGTGCTGTGGCTTCCATTGAAACTGCCAAGCCCTGAATGACGTTTGTACCATGTCCGGTTGTTGAAGATTTGGCAACACTTCTAACTGGTCTATAATTTGTTCCTGTATAATATTCTGTTACCCAAATAATTAATCCTGTTACTACTAATCCAATAACTCCACAGTAATATAAATCAAGACCCACAAAACTTTTGTCTCCGACATTAAATGTGTTTTCTAAACCAATGGTATTTGAAGTAATAGGGTAAAGTAATATTAAGGAAATTATTGCTGTAACAACAAATCCTTTGTAAAGAGCTCCCATAATATTTTTACTCTTACCAAGTTTAACGAAAAAAGTTCCAATTATAGAAGCAATTATGCAACCTCCGCCGATTGTTAAAGGATAAATCATCATGCTTGCATTATCTTGAAAAAATATTGATGCGAGAACCATGGTAGCAACTATTGTCACGGCATATGTTTCAAAAAGATCTGCTGCCATACCAGCACAATCGCCAACATTATCACCAACATTGTCGGCTATAACTGCCGGATTTCTTGGATCGTCTTCAGGTATTCCAGCTTCAACTTTACCAACAAGATCCGCTCCTACATCGGCACCTTTGGTAAAAATTCCGCCTCCTAATCTAGCAAAAATAGATATTAAAGAAGCACCAAAACCTAAAGCTATTAATGCATTTATTAACTCTCTACTCTCAACATTAAAAGTTAATAATACCCAATAATAAATTGAAATAGCTAATAGAGCCAAACCAGCAACCAAGAGACCTGTTATAGCCCCAGATTTAAAAGCCATTGTTAAACCTTTTTGTAAACTTGTTCTTGAAGCTTCGGCTGTTCTGACATTCGCTTCAACAGAAATTAGCATACCAACATAACCGGCAACTCCTGATAACAAAGCTCCTATAAAATAACCAAGACCAACTAATATACTAAAAAAATAGGTTATAATTACCAAAACTATGATTCCAACAATTGCTATGGTTTTGTACTGCCTGTTTAAATATGCTTTTGCACCTATTTGAATAGCTTCTGCAATTTCTTGCATTTTGTTATTACCAGGACTGGATGAAAGAATTTGTTTACTTAAAAAATAACTGTAAACAACTGCTAACACTCCAACAAATACTACTAAATATAAATTTTCCAAAGATATTTCTCCCTAATGATCAATAAAAAACAGGAAATTGCCAAAAAAAAGAATAAAAGGCAAGAAATTATTCACTGTCTTTTCTAACATTTTTTGAAATCTTGTCTAAAATTGCATTTAGATAGCTTTTATGGGCAGTTTCTAAAAAGAAATCTGAGATTTTTACATATTCGCTAACAACAACATTTATTGGTGTTTTATGTCTAAACATGAGTTCAAATGTCGCTGATAGAATCATCAACTTTAAAATCAGATCAGTTCTAGAAGGATTGAATTCGTTTTTTAAAATTGTTTTTAGGTTTTCTAGCAAAATCTCTTCTCTCTCAATAGTTCCTGAAACTATGTCTTTAATAAACTTTTTATATCTATGCTTTGGATAGACTATTTTAGATTCTTTATTTAGGAAATAAGCATATAATTTTTGAACAACAATTATCCTTGGATTACTGTCCAATTGTTTTTCAGACATTACTTGGATTTTTAATTTTTAGAATTCTTAAGACTGCTGTAGCTGCCTCTTTTCCTTTATCCGATCTTTTAAAGGCCTGGTCCTTGTTAAAACAAGTTATTATTCCATTTCCTATAGGTTTTTTTTCATTAATCGATATTTGCATAATTCCATTTGTTATGGCATTACAGATCAAATCAAAATTTGCCGTTTCCCCCTTAATAATACACCCAATTGCAATAAATCCATCGTATTTTTTAACAAGTCTTGATATCATCACCGGTATTTCAAAAGCACCTGGAACTTTTTCTATATCAACCGTTTTAATTCCCCAACTTTTTAGTGTTTTGCTAGCGCCAGAAGATAGCTCGTCAGTAATATCTTCATTATAAATAGATTGAACAATACAAATTTTTGTTTTCATTTAATAATCTCCTGTTTTATAATTTTTATACCATAACCCTTTAAAGCAATAACACGTTTTTTTGACCTAGATACCAATATCATATTTTTTATTTTTAACTCTTTGATTATTTGCGCTCCAACACCATAATATCTTAGTATTTGATTGTTCTCGGAAGAATCTGGTTTAGAATTTGTTCCTTTAACAAGAATAAGAGCAAAGTTATTAAATTTGTTTAAATGTTTTAAAGAATTTTTAAAAATGTCTTTATTAAAATTAAAAAAACTATTTAAGAAATTTGTAGATATAACTCTTACTCTTGAAGATTTGCTAGGAGTAAATTTTCCTTTTGTTATCGCATAATGTTCTGATCCATCTAATTTATTTTTAAAAATTTTTAAGTCAAAACTTCCAAATTTTTTTATACTTATCTTTTTCTTTGAAATACACTTAATAAGTCTTTCATTTTTTAGTCTATAAGAAATTAAATCTTCAATTTTTGCAATTTTCAATCTGTGCTTTTTTGCAAAAGGAATTAAATCATTGTAGCGAGCCATGGTTCCATCCTCCTTCATAACTTCACAGATAACAGCGCTGGGATTTAACTTTGCTAATTTTGAGATATCTACAGAAGCTTCTGTGTGACCCGCCCTTTCAAGAACGCCTCCATTTTTTGCAACCAAGGGAAAAACATGCCCTGGTGAAACAATATCTTTTTTACCAGAAGATTCTTTAATCGCTACCATAATTGTCTTTGCTCTATCATAAGCAGAGATCCCTGTTGAAATACCTTTTTTAGATTCTATAGAAACGGTAAATGCTGTTTGCGTTCTTGATTTATTAATCAAAGACATCAAAGGTAAATTTAATTTTTTAACCTTTTTAGAAGTAAGTGCCAAACATATTAAACCTCTACCATGTTTTGCCATGAAATTTATTTTTTTAGCATCAACTTTAGATGCGGGTACTACTAAATCTCCTTCGTTTTCTCTGTCTTTATTATCAACCAAAATAAACATTTTTCCTTTTTTGGCATCATTTATAATTTCTTTAATGCTTGATGAAGTTTTTTTCATTCTAATTGTAAATATTATTTAAATATTTTCCTAACAAATCAAATTCAACATTAACTTTATCTCCTCTTTTTAAATTAAATAAATTAGTTATTTTTAAAGTGTGTGGCACAAGATTAGTTTCAAAAGCATTTTTAAATAATTTTGAGATAGTTAAAGAAACTCCATTTATGCCTATCGAGCCTTTTTCAACTAAATATTTTCTATCTTTTTTCTTTATAGAGAGTTTAATAAACCAAGTTTTTCCAATCTTTTTGATTCGTAAAATTTTTGATGTGGAGTCTATGTGGCCCTGTAAATAATGACCTGATATTCTTTTACCAAAAATAACTGATTTTTCTAAATTAACATTCTCTCCTACTTTAGACCTTTTAAATGTAGATCTTTTTAAAGTTTCATTTGATAGAAAAAAATAAATTGCATTTTTTTTCACTTTATAAAGAGTAAGGCAAGCGCCATTACAACTAATTGAAGAACCAATTTCTCTTTTACTAAATTTCATATCGGTCGTTAAAAGTAAAATAGAATTTTTTGACTGTCTAACTATCTTTTTGATTTTTCCCTGTTGAGTAATAATTCCATTAAACATTATTTGATCCTTAAATTATATAATTGATCTCCTGATAAGTTGATATTTATCTTCTCCCTTTTTTTAAATTTCAACTTATTTAATAAATTTTTGTATGAATTTTTTCCATTTTTACCTAATTTTCTTGCTGAAATAAAAATATAAAGATTATGAATTAGTCTATTTTTTAAAAGATGCTTTGTAGTGTACAATCCGGATTCACAAAAAATCCTAGAAAAACCTCTTTTCTTTAATTCCAGAAGAATTTCTTGATAAGAAAAATTTTTTCTTTTTTCTGAAATTTTAATTATTTTAACATTTCTTGATCTTAAAAATTTTTCTTTTTTTTTATTATCCTTGCTCGTTATAACGTAGGTTTTTATATTTTTTGTCGAAGTAAAAATATCAAGATTCTTTTTTAACCTAAAATTCTTATCAATAATTACTCTTGAGGGGCTGAGTTTTTCCAGGCCTTTGATTCTACAATTCAGTTTAGAGTTATCTTTATTAACGCTTTTATAAGTACTCAAAATACAATCGTATCTAGATCTAATCAAATGAGTTTTGTTTCTTGAGACTTCATTCGTGATCCATTTTTTTTTTT
>CEUZ01184474.1_pt1 | contig 16073 bp, 16 predicted proteins | sample 361511 | NCBI WGS metagenome assembly CEUZ01 (sample SAMEA2622822, study PRJEB7988) | marine metagenome | biome: marine biome (ENVO:00000447); feature: surface water layer (ENVO:00002042); material: "saline water (ENVO:00002010), including plankton (ENVO:xxxxxxxx)" | depth 5 m
GTAGTTCAAGTCTACCCATAGCCACCAGCTTTTCCTTTAAGTTACAGCCTCTAAGAGAGACTGTAACTTGAGGGGTTGATTCAAACAAATGTGGTTTCATACAAAGTTTCATACTGATAGGTTTAAAACTAAGGAGCTAATTTATGATCGTATTGCTCCAATCAACTTCAATAGTAACGGTCTCTACTTTTCTAGTAGTAATAAATAGCGAATAACCACTAACAAACTTCTTTATATCCATCTCTTCAGGAGGCTGACAATAAGAAGGTATTTTAGCTAGATAAAGAAAGACACCTTTGTTTTCTAACTCTTGAAATTTTTGTTCTGCTTCAGATTCAAAGTCAACTAATGCCTTTAATTGTTCTATTTGATCAGAAGGTATCTTCCTAGAGTTACTCCATAGTTCTTTAATACTTGCCAAACCTAGCTCTATAGATTCTGAATGATCAGCCAATCGGTCATCGCGAGGAAATCCATAATTTAGAATTATCATCTGGCAATCTCTACTTGTTAGTGTTCGAGCCAATTCCATAGAATTATTCACTTTTGATAACTTAACAAACCTAAAAGCTTTAAATAGTTTCTTATAACCCCTTGAATTTAAAGTTGCATCACCAACCCAATAATCTCTTAAACTTCTCCAGTCCAATCCTGTTTCAACAGCTAGTTGTTTAAATATCTTATTTGAAGGTACGACCCCTTCCCTTTCCTCAAACCCAAGCTCATTTAGTCTTACTGCTAAAGACACCCTAAGCTCATATGCTTGAATTTGAGGAATTTCCTCAACCTCTTCCCACTGTCTGCTAGAGGTAAAAAAGTTCTCTTCTCCCATGAATAAAGACTACCACAATTAATAAGTCTTGCATAGTTCCAATGAGTTAGATATAGTTCCGTCTAATTTATGACTTTATTCAGATATTTTATGCTTAATAAGAATGTAAGTCATTGTTTTAATTATATATTTTTTTAGGAGAAAAATAAAATGTCTAAAAATAAATACAGTAAAGTACTTCCTTCAATTGAAGTTTCTTCCATAGAAGGGGTATCAGTAGCGATTTGTCATCAATGGAAATTACTTGAGAAATTAGCAGGAAAATCACCCAAAGAAGGCCTAAATGAAATAGGAATTTCAGTCCCGCCTGATGTGACAGATTCGTGGGATTGTTTTAACTTTCTTTCTCTTTGCCAAGTAGAAAATAAATCTTGTGCAAAGCAAAAAGATTCAAAAGTACCTACCCTAATTATTGAGGGAATTTATGATGAAGAATAAAAAAAATCCTTTGTCTGACCTGTTCCAGTTAAAGACTAATGAAGAAATAACTGAGGTAACAGATGATTTTGATTTTTTTGATCGACCTTCAGAACAAGGAACAGCTTTTCAAAATCACCCTTTAGCATCTTATTGCACAGAAAGAGAAAAAAATAATCAGGGAAGGGTTCGCTCTGACAATCCTGCTCGGTATGAATACGAAGGTCTATATTTCCGAACGGATACTTCTGAACCCTTGCTATACAAGGCAGCTAAAGGTTTAGATTTACTAGTCTTCCCACTTGCCGTAGCAATACAGGGAAAATCTGGACGAAGAATAGAACCAGATATTTTAATAATAAAAGATTCTTGGAGCATGGTCATTGAAGCAGATGGCGAAAGTCATAACTCAATTCCTGCAAAAAGAGAATGGGACAGATTAAAAATGTTTCAGGATAATTTAGTATTAATTAGAAGATATTCAGTTCCTGAAAACCCAACGATTAATTGGGCTTATGAATGTATTCAAGATGCCCTAGCTTACCTAGAGAAGGTAAAAACAGCGCAGGTTTCTAGAAATTTATTATTTCAACAAAACTTTAAGTTTAAGGAGTTTAAAAATTATGAAGACTAGTTATTTAGATTTTGAAACTTCAGGTTTATCTCGTTTCTTTTCTCAGATATTAACTGGATTTATTAAAACATGCGACGAAGCGGGGTCACCTGTTGATCTCTTTGATGAAGCTTGTGCTATGGAAAGTCACAGACTTCCAGCACCAGAAGCCCTGCTAGTTAATAATCTTGATCTGCGTTCTATTATGCAGAATCAGACTTTAAACTCTTTTTTACATCAACTTTTTGACTATATTCAGCGAAATTCACCTCAAATTATCTGTGGCCATAATGTGTATTTTGATTATCAGATGGCACATAGTGGTTTTTATCAAAACCTGATTAGTTCCAATATTTATCAGTGGAGACTTGACGGTAACACCTTATTTGATTCTTTATGTTTTGCTAGAGCACTTTTTGCTTTTGGTCCAAATAATAATTTTAAAGTCAAAGTAAATGAATCAGGAATTCCCTTTTTTGACTTAGCAAGCCTTTGTCAAAGCAATGGCATAAAGCTAAATGCGCACATAGCTAAAAATGATGTTTTGGCATTAGAAGAATTAATGGAATTAATGAGAAAAGAATCTCCAGAAATTTATGATTTGAGTTTGAAGTGTTCAATAAAAAATGAAGCAATGAAACTTGTAAATGAACAGGTTTTCTTTTTAGCAGCACTAGGAACTTATAATCATTTTAGTCCGAGAGTTCTGGTCCCTATTTGTGTTAATCCTTCTGGAACTGATGTTGTTTGCTTTGATTTATTATCTGAAATATCAGAAATAGAAAAACTATCTCCACTTCAAATGACTGGTTTTTTAGGATCTAAGATCTCAAAAAAACAACCAATTCTAAGATTACCTTTGAATAAAGGAATATTTATTGCAAGCTCTGATCTTTTTTACAAAAATAAACAAGCAGAAAAATTAGGATTTAAGACACTTTTTCGAAAGGCTTCAAAAATAAGAAGGAATAAAGATTTAAAAAATCTAGCCCTTGAATCATTGTCTTGGAGAGAAAATGATTTTGAAAATGTAGAACCTGAAGTTGAAGAAGAAATATACTGCAGAGGCTTCCCTTCAAATGTAGAGAAAACTTTTGTAAATTCTTTTAATCTTTGCCCTCCTGAAGATCGAGCAGGTTTAACAAAGGCTTACGCTCAACGCCTCAATTGCGATAGATATGTGCGCCTTGCTAATAGGGTTTTATTAGAGCATTTTCCCAGTAGTTGTAGTGAACAAGAGCAAAATCAATATTTTGAATGGATACATAACAGATTATTTTCTTATCCTACAGAAGGATATGAGCCTAAATGGGATACCATTTATACCTGTCTAAGTCAGATAGAAGCACTTAAGAAAAAATATCCAAACAAGTTAGAAAGAATTGAAGAGATTCGTCTTTTTTATGTCAGGATAGGTAGTGTGGCTGGGCTTGATTTGCATAACGTTTTTGGCCATTAACTCTAAAGAATGAGACCTGTCTTTTAATGAAGACAGGTCTTAATCTATTTTTGCTGGTTTCATACAGAGTTTCATACACCTAAGTCATTGATTTTGGGTTAGAGGCTGTTCTAGTGGATTTGTACAAAATGCTTAAATCTCGCTAAGTACCCGAGCTTAAGGGAATTTTTGTAAGCGATTATTATTCATACCTTAACGCATTCATAATGCTGAGGTCGATGGTTCAAGTCCATCCATAGCCACCACCTCCCTGCCCTTTAGGTAAAGGGTTTGCATAAGAATCAACAAAAGTTGGGGAATTTATATTATCATTTCAACTAAGTGCAAGGGGTGGTCATTGACCTGAGACCTTAGAAGGAACCCTTTGAACCTGAACCATATAATAATGGCGGAGGGATGGCGTATTTATTAAATTCTAAATTAACTTTTTTTTTCTTAATCCTGTCTGTTTCTTGGCTTAGTCTTGAAGCCAAGACCGGTGAGATAGAAGAGATTGTTGTTAAAGGTACATGGAGACAAGCTGAGCTTAAAGATTCGGACGGTAGCGTTGTAATTCTTGATCAAGAACTGCTTAAAAGACAACCAATCAAGCATTTTGAACAGCTTTCTTTCTTGATACCAAATTTAAATTTTGCTGGCAGTGACTCAAGACCTCGTTATTTTCAAATTCGAGGAATTGGTGAAAGATCTGGCTACGAAGGAACTCCTAATTCTTCGGTTGGATTCATTATTGATGATATAGATTTTTCTGGACAAGGAGGTATAGCTACTGGTTTTGATTTAGAGCAAATTGAAGTATATCGGGGCCCACAGGGATCAAGAATGGGCGCTAATGCCTTGGCAGGTCTTATCTATATCAAGAGTAAAGATCCTACCAATGTATTTGAAGGAAATAGTGAAATGAATTTTGGATCTTATGGCATTGCTAGCCTTGGACTAGCATTTGGTGGACCTGTTAACTCAAATCAAAATTTCAAGTACAGAGTTGCTTTAAGAAAAGATCAAATGGACGGTTTTCGAAAGAATCTCTATCTACAACGATCTGATACGTCTAGAAAAGATGAATTCACTGGACGTGTAAAATTTAATTGGGAGGTAAATGATAAAACTGATCTAAATTTCTTGATAATGAACACTGACCTGAACGACTCAGCTGACGTTTGGACCATTGATGGAAGTTTAAACACTCTTTCTGATAAACCGGGTATGGACTCGCAGGACACCAATGCCTATGGTTTAAAAATTTTTCATAGGGCTAAAACTTTTGAGTTACAAAGTTTATCTAGTTATTCGCATTCAAACATCGTATTTAGTTATGATGCTGATTGGGGAAATCCCGTGACGAATGCACCTTATGTGTATGATTTTTTTTCTGAAACCAACAGATCAAGAAAATCTATTAATCAGGAAATTAGGATTTTATCCAGACGAGCAGACTTCGACCGAGGCCTTAGACATGAATGGGTAACGGGTATTTATTATTTGGATATAAAAGAAAGAAATGACAGGAAGGATGAAGGCATTTACGAAGACCCTTTTAGCGGTTACCAACCATACATAGTTGACTTTTCTTCGGCAAGTTATTACGACTCGAGAAACCTTTCAGCTTTCGGTCATTTCGAATATCTGATTTCGACCTCAGCAAAGATGATCCTTGGTCTTCGATGGGAAGATTGGGAATCAAAATATAACGATTCATATGGTGAATCCTTTTCGCCGTCCAATCAGATGTCGGGTGGAAAAATCTCTCTTTTAAAAGCATGGCATGAAACCACCAACTTTTATTTAAGTATTGGCAGAGGCTATAAATCAGGCGGTTTCAATTTAGGACTGGGTCTTCAACCCAATTCATCAAACAAGAATCTTATGTATGATCCTGAATACCTAATTAATTATGAAGTTGGTATAAACACGAGATATCCAAGCTCTAAATTGAGTCTAGACGCAGTTCTGTTTTATTCAGATAGAAAAAATCAACAGGTGCTTATATCAACTCAATCTGACCCTAACGATCCAAACACTTTTTCCTTCCTGACCCAAAATGCAGCAGAGGGTGTTAACTATGGGATTGAAGTGAATCTAAATGCAGCTTTAACCGATTATCTAGATATCTTTTCTTTTGTGGGGTTTTTGAGAACAAAAATAAATAGATATGAATCAAGGCCAAAGCTTGAAGGAAGAGACCAAGCACATGCTCCTAAGAGAACTTATGCCTTTGGACTTAACTGGGAGCCTAGGAGCGATATTTACTTGTCCTTTGATATGACAGGTAAAAGTAGTTTTTACTACTCAGATTCTCATGCAAATAAATCAAAATCATACCTTTTATCGAACCTTGTATTGGGTTATAAAAAAGAACAATGGAATTATGAGCTTTGGATAAGAAACCTGTTCGATAACTATTACTCTGTTCGTGGTTTCTATTTCGGTAACAAGCCTCCTAACTTCTCCCCAACGCTCTACGAAAGACAAGGAGATCCAAGGCATATGGGTATTTTATTTCGATATGACTTTTGATCTCTCTCTTGTGAAACTTCTCGAGATTGCAGCTGTGATTTTAGCTATTCTGTATTTAGTTTTAGCTGTAAAACAAAATATTTGGTGTTGGATTGCTTGGATATTAAGTTCCTGTTTATATCTCTTCATAATGTATATGGCAGGTCTTTATATGGAAGCAAGTTTACAAATTTTTTACATTGTCATGGGATTTTATGGATGGTCGCAGTGGCTTCTAAATAGTGACAGCCAAGGACTAGTAGTTAAAACATGGAATCTTTCAAAACATTTATCTGCTATTTCAGTGATTCTACTCCTAGCCTTTGGATCTGGATGGATGTTAGAAAAATATACTGAAGCTGCTTTGCCGTTCATGGATTCCTTGACTACTTGGGGTGCAATTATCACTACTTATATGGTGGCCAAGAAAGTGCTTGAGAATTGGATTTACTGGTTTGTAATAGACTCAATTTCTATTTTCATCTTTCTGTCAAGAGACCTTTATTTAACATCTTTTCTGTTTTTTATCTATCTTTTCATTATCATATTAGGTTATAAGTCTTGGGATAGAATTAGAAGAAACGAAGAAGCCTGAATTACCTTTAAAGATAGAGTAATATCATGGAATAAAAATCGTCAATCAATTTTTATTTATCCTGTGTTTATTAAATTTAGATCTGTATCTTAACAAAACTCTTAAGTCTAGATTCGACGCTCTTAGAGATACTTTAAGAAAAACAAAGCCTGAAGATCCGCTATGGCTCTTCCGTAATCTGGTTCGCCATCAAAAGCATGTTCTTCTTCTGAAAAAATATGCAAAGAAGCGGGCCTATTAAATTCTATTAATTTTTCATAGAATTTTGTGCTGTCCTTTAATCTAACAACACTATCTGTTGATCCATGTATCAACATACAAGGCGGATAATCCTCAGTAACGTAATTAAGGGGGCTTGCTTTGTCATAATCTTCTTTCTTAGCCTCCTTCCCCATAAGCATAAGAAAAGCATTTTCTAAAGGATTAACCATTTCTAACTGCCTGATTGTAGTGGGCGGATAGATAGCGCAGACAGCTTTAATTTCAGAAGAAACCTCATTATTTCCTCCTTCTCCTTCAAAAATTTGATCGTAATTTGTAGCTGCTGCCATTAAAGACAAATGTCCGCCAGCAGAATTACCTGAGACACCTATTCTGTCAGGATCCAACCCTAAGTCAGTTGCATTAGCTCTTAAATATCTAATGGCACAATTAATATCTTGAATTTGTGCTGGCCAGATGGATTCATTAGAAAGCCTGTAAGAATTACACATGCATACAAATCCTAATCGTGCTAGAAGTATGCCATACCCTCTTAGCTGACTTCTGTCTCCTTCAATCCATCCTCCTCCGTGGATAAAGAGTACTGCTGGTCTGTTTTTTTCTTCTAAGGGTGGAAGAAAAACATCTGCCTCTAAAGATCTTCCGCCCCCTTCCCCTATTACGATTCCTTCTTTTATGGAAACCCTACCTTGTTGTATCTTCATATTTCTTCCCAGACAAAAAAAGGCATCTTCGATAAGATGCCTTTTTATTTTAATCTTTTTTTAAGATCTACCGTTCCAAACCCCTAAAATTATTATCAGCGCAATGATAACAGCCAGACCTTCAGATCCCAACGTGGCGATTACTGGTTCAATATTTGATAGGACACTGCCAAAAAATGGTGCAGAAGCTCCAAATAAAATAGAAACCAGAATTGAAACAGCAACGATTAAACCCAGAAGCTTAGTTGCTTCCAATAACCAATTTTTTATTTTTTCTAAAAGACCCATAAAACCCCCATTAGCAATCAAATAAAAGAAAGGGGCGCCCTTAAAGAGCCCCCCATTCTATGCAATAGTTAAGTAAAAAGACTTATCTATATAGGTCAAGTAGTACCGCAAGTACGATCAAACCTACTAAGCCGTTATCACCAAGTGTGTTAACAACTCCAAGAAGGCCGTCTAGTACTCCACCCACAAAAGGAAGGCCGCCACCAAAAACGATTCCGGCTGCAACTCCTAATGCGATAAGAGAAACAACAATACCAGTCAATTGACCTATGATGTCTTTTACCATATTTAAAGCACCCATAATTCACCCTTTATTTTTAGCTAAACATACGTCTGGGTAATTCCCAGACATCGGTATTTAACTCGAAAGAAAAAAAATAAACAAACAGGGACTTAGCATAAAAATCATAAAGATACAAATTTTAACCCTCAAGTCCTTTCATAGTTAATCTAATCTTTCCCTGTCTGTCTACTTCAAGAACTTTTACTTTCACTTCTTCTCCTTCAACAAAATAATCAGACACATTTTCTACTCTTTCCTCAGCAATTTCTGAAATGTGTACTAATCCGTCTCTGCCTGGCATGATCGTCACGAAAGCACCAAACTCCACGATGTTGGCTACCTTTCCAGTATAAATCTTGTTGATTTCTGGTTCTGCAGTAACAGCGTTAATTTGTTCAACTGCCATCGCCCTTGAGTCAGGTGTGTCTCCATAAATTGTTACTTTGCCAGAATCATCTACGTCTATCTGTGCTCCTGTCTCCTCAACAAGTCTCCTTATAGTTTCACCACCTTTTCCAATAATATCTTTGATCTTTTTGGTATCAATTTGAACAATTACGGCTTGGGGAGCTTTTGAAGATAATTGTTCCCTAGATTCTGATAATTCATCATTCATTTTTTCTAAAATAACAGCCCTAGCTGTATTAGCTTTTTTAAGTGCTTCATCAAAAATTTGTTCGGTGATCCCATCTATCTTGATATCCATTTGAAGTGCAGTTATCCCATCTGCAGTTCCAGCTACTTTAAAGTCCATATCACCTAAATGATCCTCGTCACCTAAAATGTCTGTAATGACTGCAAAGTCCTCATTCTCTTTCACCAAACCCATAGCGACTCCAGCAACAGATTTCTTGATAGGGATTCCTGCGTCCATTAAGGCTAGGCTGGTCCCACAAACGGAAGCCATTGAACTTGAACCATTAGATTCAGTTATTTCAGAAACAACTCGAATGGTGTAAGGAAACTCTTCAGGATCGGGAAGCACAGCCTCTAAAGCTCGCCTAGCTAACTTACCATGCCCAATTTCCCTTCTTTTAGGTCCCGCCAAGAAGCTTGCCTCACCAACTGAATATGGTGGAAAATTATAGTGGAGCATAAATTGATCTTTAAACTCTCCTTCAAGAGCATCGATTAACTGGGCTTGTCTAGGTGAACCTAGAGTTGCCGTCACTATTGCTTGAGTTTCACCTCTAGTAAATAAAGCTGAGCCATGTGTATTTTTAAGAAGGCCTGCCTCAACAGATATAGGTCTGACCATATCTAAATCTCTGCCGTCAATTCTTGCCTCTCCATTAAGAAGTCTAGTTCTTACAATCTTTTTTTCTATTTTTTTAAAGGCATCTAATACGTCTGATTCAGAAATTTCAGAATCATCATCTTTTGATAATTTTTGTTCAAGGAGCTTTTCTTTAATCTTAGAAATAGCTTGGACTCGTTCTTGTTTGTCTTTTATTAGATATGCTTTAGTTAAGTCTTCTGAAAAAGTCTCTTCTACAGATTTAAGTAAATCTTCATCTATGGTTTTTGGTTCGTATTCAAAAGGTTCTTTTCCGATATCATTGGCCATCTCTTTTATAGCTTCTATAACCTCTTGCATTTCTTGATGAGCAAAAAGTATTCCCCCTAACATTTGATCTTCAGTAAGTTCTTTAGCTTCTGACTCGACCATAATTACGGCGGCGTCACTGCCAGCTATTACCATGTCTAAATAGGAATTTTCCATTTCACTTCTTTTGGGATTAATCGTATATTGACCTTCTATAAAGCCTATTCTTGCAGCACCTAAAGGCCCTTGAAAGGGTAGACCTGAGAGAGCTAAAGCTGCAGAAGCTCCTAAAAAGGAAAGAATATCTGGATCTTCATCCTTGTCAGAAGAGAGAACTGTGCAAATCACTTGTACCTCATATAAGAAATCCTGCTTAAACAAAGGACGAATTGGTCTGTCTATAAGCCTTGAAGTTAATGTTTCTTTTTCGGTAGGTCTTCCTTCTCTTTTAAAGAAGCCTCCTGGAATCTTTCCTGTGGCATAAGTCTTCTCTAGGTAATTAACTGTAAGAGGGAAAAACCCTTGATGTTCGCCAGGTGGCTTTCCTACGACGACAGTTGACAGAACCTGTGTATTACCGGAAGAAACTAATACTGCTCCTGTAGCTTGTCTCGCCAATTTGCCCGTTTCAAAAATGATTTCATTATTTCCAAGCTTTGCTGTTTTTTTGTAATTTTCCATAAGTTTTTTTATTTTTATACAAACTACTTTAAGGTAGTTATTAATGAGGAGTAATTAGTTTTATCTTCTTAGTCCAAGCTCACTTAAGAGCTTAGAGTAGGTTTCAGGCTTCTTCTTTTTCAAATAATCGAGGAGTTTTCTTCTTTGGTTCACCATTCTTATCAGACCTGTTCTTGAATGGTGATCTTTATTATTTTTTGCGAAATGCGATTGAAGAGAGTCTATGTTAGCTGATAAAAGAGCTATTTGTACCTCCGGAGACCCAGTATCGCTACTTGATCTTCCAAATCTTGAAACTATTTCTTTTTTGTTTGAATTATCTAAAACCAAATTTTTTCCTTTTATATTGAAGGTGAAGCAGAATATTTTTGTGTATTTATGAGCCTTTTAGGCGATACTTTCATGGAAGAATCAACACTTCCGATTCCTATAAACGAACCTTCTATTTCGTATAATCTTACTATTCCTTCTTTTTCTCGTCGGGCATTATAGTCCACTTGTTGTCCATTTATAATTTTTTTTGTTTCGTTCTTATTTAAGACAACCTTAGGAAGGTTTTTTAAAACTTTGTCAATATCTAGAATTCGCTCTAAATATTTATCTTTATCGCAAGTAGTTACTTGTGTTAAGTGCTCTTCTTTTAGACAACCTATTTGAGTCCTTCTAAGTTCTAATACGGTCGTAGGAGTGTTCAATTGCTTCCCGATTAATTGAATTAGACTTCTTATGTAAGTTCCTTTAGAACAAAATATTTCTAATTCTATCTTTTCACTTACCTCCAAAGACTTTAATATAATTTTTTCAATTTGAATAAATCTAGATTCTCTTTTTAAAGAAACACCCTTTCTAGCCCAATAGTAAAGAGGTTTCCCTTTTTGTTTGAGTGCTGAATACATAGGGGGTATTTGCTCTAACTCCCCCGAAAGGCCCTCTAATACTGCTTTCAATTTTTCTAAAGAGAAGTTAATTTTACTAGTAGATAATTCTTTTCCTGTAATATCTCCGGTATCTGTCTCAACTCCAAAAAGGACTTTTACTAAATAACCCTTAGATTGATTTGAAACGTAACTACTAAATTTAGTAGCTTCACCAACGCATATCGGAAGCATTCCAGTAGCTAAAGGATCTAAAGTCCCGCAATGGCCAACTTTTTTTTCATTTAAAATTTTTTTAATACGAGATACGCATTGTGCTGAAGAAATTCCTGAAGGCTTATCTATTAATAAGAAACCATTCATGAAGTTGTGATTAACTCGTCCTTTTGAAAGGCAAGCTCTGGTATGCGTTTAATGTTTAATTTTTTTCCTAAGGTACTTCTAATAAAACCTTTTGCTTTTTTTAAGGCCTCATCAACTTCCTGGAAATTTATTTCACTGAAACTATTTAAAGATGAAAAGAATATATATGCTTTACTAATATCTTTTGATAGTTCAACTTTTATTATGGTAATACCTTTCAATCTGGGATCCTTTACATCATCTCTTAGGATTGTAGATATCTCTGTTCTTATTTGATCTGAAAGTCGATCCGAACGTGTAAAATCGGAAGATCTCATTAATCTAACGTTCTTCTTATTTCCTTTTTATCAAACACTTCTATCTTATCGCCAACTTTTACATCTGAATAATTTTCAATTCCTATTCCACATTCAGTTCCTGTAGCAACCTCAGAAGCCTCATCTTTGTGTCTCCTTAAAGAATCTAAACGTCCTTCAAATACTACAATGTCATCCCTTATTACTCGTACAAATTTATTTAGTCTTATTGTGCCTTCTGTGACTATTGAACCCGCTACGAAACCAAACTTAGGGGATTTAAAGGTGTCCTTTACCTCAGCTGTGCCTAGAACTTCTTCCTTAATATCTGGTTCCAGATGGCCTTCTATAGTTTCTTTAATACCATCCAAAAGATCGTAAATTATTCCGTAATAGGAAATATCAATAGATTCTGCTTCAGCTAATTTCTTGGAGGAACTGTCAGCCCTTACATTGAAGCCAATAATTGAAGCATTAGTCGTTATAGCTAGATTAACATCATTATTATTTATTCCGCCAACGGAATCATGGACAATATTTAATCTTACTTCTTCAGATGCAAAATTCTTTAAAGAACCTAGTATTGCTTCAAGGGAACCATGGGTATCAGCTTTTATTACAAGATTAAGTTTTATACCCTTTGAAAGTTCAGAATCAAATAAGGATTCTAAGTTAGTAATTTGCTTTCGAGCCAATCTACTCTCTCTTGCCCTTTTAGACCTTTCAGTGGAGATTTCTTTAGCCATTTTTTCACTGGTTACAACAACAAAATCTTCGCCAGCTTTTGGTGGAGAGTCTAAACCACTTATTAATACAGGTACTGAAGGTCCTGCTGATTTTAATGATTTAGAGTTTTCATCAACTAAACTTCTTATCTTTTTAGTTTGTTCGCCAACCAAAATCATATCCCCTGCTTTTAAAGTTCCCTCTTGTACAAGAACTGTTGCAACAGCTCCCTTTCCTTTTTCAGTACTAGAGTCTAGAACAACCCCGTGGGCTGGACCATTATGATGAGCCTTTAATTCCAGTATTTCTGCTTCCAATGAAACCGCTTCCAATAAAGCATCTATTCCCTCATCTTTTAAAGCGGAAACGCTAATAAATTGGGTATTACCACCCCAATCCTCTGGAACAAGCTCCTTTGAAGAAAGCTCATTTTTTACCCTCTCTAAATCTGCTCCTTCTAGATCTATTTTATTAACTGCAACAATGATAGGGACTTCAGCTGCATTTGCGTGACTTATCGCTTCTTCTGTTTGGGGTTGAAGACCGTCGTCTGCAGCTACCACCAATATGACAATATCAGTAGAATTTGCCCCCCTAGCCCTTACTTCACTAAAGGCTGCATGCCCAGGAGTATCAATAAAAGTCATTGTTCCTTGTTTGGTGTCTGCCTGATAAGCACCTATTTTTTGTGTTATACCACCTTCTTCTTGTTTAGTTACATTGGTTTTCCTTATAGAATCTAGCAGAGTAGTTTTTCCATGATCTACATGACCTAAGACTGAAATGACTGGATTTCTAACTTCCTCTGTACCTTCGTAAGTAACCAACTCATCTAGCTTATCTTCTGCTAACTCTTCTTGGGCAGGTTCTGCCTGATGTCCCATCTCCTCAGTAAGTAAAATAGCTGTATCTTGATCTAAAGTTTGGTTAACAGTAGCCATTACACCCATATCCATTAATTTTTTTACTACCTCTGCTGATTTAATTGAAAGTTCTTTAGCAAGGTCACTAACTGTGATGGCAACAGGAATTTTAACTAGCTTAGTAACTAATTCAGAGGGTTTTTCAAACCTATGTTCTACAATCTTACCGGCTTGTTGATTTAAAAATTCTTCTCCCTCCAGTTCTTTTTGTTCCTTCTTTGAGATTACACTCTTCTCTTTTTGTAACTGTTTCCTCCTTCCTACTACTTTGGGTCCTCCGGTAGAAGGCTTGGTTCTCTTTACTACAGGATGAGAAATGTTAGTTTTCCTTTTAACAGATACCTTATTTTCTGCTTCCTTCCTCTTTCTTTCTTCTTCAGACTTTTTGAATTCCTCTCCTTCAATCCTTTTCTTTTCTACTTCATTGAAATCAATTCTTTTAGAAATGCCTTCTAAATCTTCACCGGTATCAGAAGGCTTAGCTTTTTTCCTTCTTATTTCAATTGTCGTTAATTTACTAGCAGGTTCTATTGGTTTTTCCCGTTTTAAACTTATTGTTTTGGAAACTTTATTTTGTTGACTCTTTAAAAATTCTAGAAGTGTTTTTTTATCATCATCAGTTACTAAATCATTGGATGAAGATTGGCTTAAACCGGCTTCCTTCATTTGCAAAAGTATTTTATCTACTGGTGTACCTACAATATTTGCTAGTTGTTCTACAGAAACATCTTTCATTTGTTTTTTACTTATCTTCTTTAAACCAATGCTCTCTCGCTTCCAAGATTAATTCACCTGCTGCATTTTCTTCTATCTCAATTATGTCAATTAATTCCTCTACAGATAATTCTGCCAAATCATCCCTTGTCTTGATTCCCTTTTGATTTAATTCAATGGCCAAAGACATATCCACTAAGCTAACAGCCATTAAATCATTCTCCTCACCTTCATTCTCTGAAGAGATTTCCATTGTTAAAGTAAGCAGAGCTTCTTTCGAACGATTAATTAAAGCTTCTGATATTTCTTTATCGAAACCTTCTATCTTGCTTAAATCAGATTCTTTAACTCCAGCAATTAGCTCTAATGATGAATACCCTTCATTAACTAAGACACTTGCAAGATCCTCATCAACATCCAAATACTTGATAAGGGTTTGCAAAGAAGCTGATCCTTTTTCACTTTCCTCTCTAACTGCGTCCTTATCTAAGACATTTAACCTCCAGCCAGTTATTGAACTACATAACCTTACATTTTGGCCATTTCTTCCTATGGCCTGAGCTAAAAAGTCTTTATTCACTGCAACTTCCATCACTTGATTCTCTTCATCAAGAATAATTGAGTCTATCTCGACAGGTCCAATTGCATTTATCAATAATTGCGCGGGATCATCAGCCCAAATGACAATATCTAATCTTTCATTTCCAAGTTCAGAAGACACAGCTTGGACTCTGGAGCCCCTCATTCCTACGCAAGCTCCTACTGGGTCAATTCTGTTATCATTTGTCTTAACCGCTATCTTAGTTCTAGAACCTGCATCCCTGGCGATAGCTTTAATCTCTATTATTTGCTCAGCAATTTCAGGAACTTCTAACTTAAATAACTCTCCTACCATCTCTGGACATCTTCTACTTAACGAAAGCTGAGATCCTCTATTTTCTCTTTCTTCTTCTTGTAACACAGCCCTTAATCTGTCACCAATTCTATAAACTTCGCCTGGTATTAACTCATCTCTTGGAAGAATCGCTTCTGCATCGTCTCCTAAATCGATTATTAAAAATTCCCTTGTTACCTTTTTAACAGTTCCATTAACCAACTCCCCAAGTAAAGATCTATATTCATCAACTATCTTAGCTCTTTCTGCTTCTCTAACCTTCTGAACTATGACCTGTTTAGCCGCCTGGGCAGCAATTCTCCCGAATTTTACATTATCAACTTTTTCTTCAATTCTTGAACCAAGTTCTAGTTTAGGGTCTTTCTTCTTAGCTTCCTCTAAAAGTATATGCAATCCAGAATCTTCAAATTCTTCTTCTTCAACTACTTCCCAGAATCTAAAGGTTTGATATTCCCCAGTACTTTTATCTATATTGACTAAGATATTAGAAGGCTCTATATATCTTCGTTTAGTAGCAGTAGCTAAAGCTGACTCAATCGCTTCAAAAATAACTTCTTGTGTGAGCCCTTTTTCACTTGAAACTGATTCAGCTACTAATAAAATTTCATCTTGCATTTTATACCTCTGCAAACTCTAAGTTGGCCTTTTCAATTGCTTCAAAGCTAATAAAGCTTTCTTCATTGTTGACCTCTATCACTATGGCCTCTTTAGATACTCCACGTAGAAAGCCTTTAACGCTTTTATATTCCATTTGTTCATTCCTATATCTAACCTTAATAACCCGCCCAAGATAATTTATATATTGCTCTTTATTAAAGAATTTTCTATTAATCCCTGGAGAAGAGACTTCTAAAATCAAACTATTAGAATAAAGCGTATTTGATTCAATTACTTTAGAAATATGCTTACTTACTTTCTCACAATCTCTTATCGTTATTCCTTTATCATTATCAATAAATACTCTAAGAGTTGGGTTTGTAATGCTCCCTATAAGCTCTAAGCCCCAGATATCGCATCCTAAAGCCTCAATATCTTTTCTAATTAATGTTTCAATATGTTCTTTATCCATTTCTTACTAACCTAACAAAAAAGCCCTCAAGGGGCTTTTAGTTGGTAGCGGGGGTAGGATTTGAACCTACGACCTT
>CEUZ01152801.1_pt1 | contig 16057 bp, 8 predicted proteins | sample 361511 | NCBI WGS metagenome assembly CEUZ01 (sample SAMEA2622822, study PRJEB7988) | marine metagenome | biome: marine biome (ENVO:00000447); feature: surface water layer (ENVO:00002042); material: "saline water (ENVO:00002010), including plankton (ENVO:xxxxxxxx)" | depth 5 m
CAAGGTCTTCCTCGTCAAGGAAGGATGCTTTCCTCCTGTGAAGGAAGGGAAGAATCCAGAGACTGGCGAAGACTTTGAGCATGTCACCATCGTTCCCGATGCTTATACCTCCCGGGAGAATGTTGAGAAGTACGACGCACTCATCAAGAAGTACATGGATATCATCATTCCTCGCATGGAGAAGCTCTGCGAACCTGTTGCGGTCCGAGGTGTGGAACTGATTGATAAGAGGATCAATGAACTGGAACGCCCTGGTCACTGGTCTTCTGTGATCAAGTGGGTGAAGCATATCCAGAAGGTTTCATGTGCCGAGACCAAGGATTTTAAGTATCACAATGCGCGAAACAAGCTTCACATTTGCGTGAACGCGATCACAAGTGGGCGCTCTGAGGTTGATCGCGATACATGTGTCCACAAGGATTACCAGCAGTCGTCAAACATTGTTGATTTCATCGCGATGACATCCGTTGACGAAGTCCTTCGTGAAATGGACATCCGTTCCAATCCAGAGAACTACATGGTCAGTCAGCTTAACCGTCGCATGGCGAAGGAAAACGTGACTAGTGAATGGACCATTTCACTCTCATGGGATCAGAAGTATACCGATGACCTTGACCTTCATGTTAAGCCTATCCGCCCCTCTTACAACGAGATCTTCTATGGACGGAAGACTGTTCCAGGGGCAAATGGTCGCACATATCGCCTGGACTTTGACGCAAATGTTAGTCGTGGTGAGAAGGCACCATGTGAGAACATCAGTGTGGGTCCCGGAGTCTTTGAAGTCTGGGTGAATAACTTCACTCGGAGGACCCACGCACCGATTCCATTCACTATAATCCTTCGTCAGAAGGGTAAGACTGACATTGTGATTGAAGAGACCTGGAGTACCCTTCGGAACCCAGGTAACAAGATGCTTATCATCAAGCATGAGTTTACGCCTATCGTGAGTGGTCCTGCCCTGGAAATGAGTCAGAAGGAGGCAAACCGTGCCCAGGCACTCAATGGGAAGTGGAGCGACTCAATGGGGGAACCCCGTTCAGAAGTCCCTGCGATCGAGACATTCGGTGTCCCTTACCATGTCTGGGAGAAGAAGGTTGATCTTCGTCCAGAAGCACCTACATTCACACCGAATGTAAACAATACTTTCATGAATATGGCAAAGTGTGCCAAGGTTAACAATGTAAATAACAAGAGGAAGAAGGGACTTGCGGAATACGAGAGTGAACGCATGCCTTCAACCCTTACCGAACTCATGACCCACCTTTCTGTGGGGAAGCACCGTGTTGAATTCCATCCGAGGGATTTCAGTCCAGGGTATGTTACCAGGGTGATCACAAAGGAGAAGGTCACAAAGGACCGCGAATACTCAATGTGTCATTATACAGACAAGTTTTCAATTCCAACAGATCCAGTTCACTCTTCAACTCTTCCGGGGAACGCACGCTTCAACCGGAACTGGTTCAAGGAAGGATACATGAAGGAAAATGTAGGTGTTGAGTGCTTTATTAACCTCGGAAAGGTGTGGTTCATGGTCGCCAATGAAACAACACTTCCTGTGAATGATGTGGACTTTCCACTCGCAGGTGGTTTTCGTCCAACGGATCTCAGTGCCCATTTCCACGATCTGAGGGATCGGTGGGCGTTCTGTAATACGAGTGTCCGACCCACTCTACCTGAAAGCGGCACACCCATGGTTGGATCATTCCTTACAGGAGAGACTGTTAACCTTACGGTTGATGGTAAGCGGATTACTGTGAAGGTGGAATAGAGGATAAAATAAAAAATAAAATTTATATTTATGATCTTTAAACTTTTTTTATGGGTTGATGAATTTACAGAGCTTTCTCAATCTCCTTCATAACTTCTCCCACCTTCTTTCCGCGAGGATCGTATGAAAGGTCAGAAGGACAGTCTTTCTGTGACTGCGTGTAATGGTAGTGTTTAGTGTTACCGTCTTTATTCTTGAAAGTCTTCCAAATATGGAAATTATTACGTCCGCCTTGGCGAGCCATCTTTTTTACCGTCTGCGACCTCTGCTCCCTCCACCCCTTAGGATGTGGTGTCATGAGACCGAAATCCTTTCCGTGACCATCCTTATGGTTTTCAAGAACGAACATTTTCCCACGTTTACTTTCAAATGGAAAGAATTTAAACCATGGTCCATTTTCTTCTTCGCAGAGCTTAAGTCCTGGATAGTTATTCTGGATAAACTTGAGAAGGAATTGAACTGCTTCATTTCCATCTTTAGGGACAGTGGTTTCCCGGACCTTCTCCATGTGATTTTCATATGTTGCGTGATCTTCAAATGTGATGACTGGTTCCCCAGATTCCATATCCACAATAATACCAACCTGATGGTAATTATCTACATCAAGGACTACCCTCGCATTATTTTCACCCGGACCAACCATGTAAGGGACTCCCTCGTAAGTGAGGTTATCCCACTGATTCCAATCCCCGTCTTCATCACCTCCATCTTCTTCATCATCCCCGCCTTCATCACGGTCTTCATCACTCCCATCTTCTTCATCATCCCAGTCTTCATCATCCTCGTCTTCATCACTCCCACCTTCTTTATCTGTTTCGTCATCAGTTAGTTCCATATCAGAAGTTTCACTTCCATCTTCAACAATCATCGTAATCCCTTCATTTTCATCGGATTCTGGTTCTTCAGAATATAGGAAACTGCGGGTGAACCTCACTGTTTCCTGCCATCCACTGAAACCACACCCTTCTACAGTGTCATTTCTGTATGAGTTTGCATGTTCTTCATTGTCAAACCACTTTTCTGTTTGAAGTCCCATCAGTTCCATCCCCCATAGGATACCTTCCTTCTTTTCTTCGGAAATACCTCCGCCAGCAGCAAGCATTTGGTAAATGTTCATATTCTCTTTGGTTGTAATTTATTAAAGCACCCAACATTTTTTCAAATTTACACCAGAACCGATATAAAGAAATATTGTAGATGATATATAGAAGTAAGATGGAAACACAACATCATATCAAGAAGTACATTGAGTATCACGAAAAATATAAAAAAAAATATGGAGAAAATACTGTAGTTCTCATGCAAGCGGGGAGTCATTTTAATCTCTTCGCAATCATTAACGATGAAGTAAATGTTGGACCTGATATTTATTATATCTGTCAGACTGTTTTGAACAATGCCCTTCAAGTGACAAAACAGAATAAGAAGAAACCCGAAATATCTTTTAGTAACTGTTTACTCGCAGGATTTCCTGTATATAGTATTGGTAAGTATGAAAATATATTATTAAATAGTAATTACACTGTTGTAATTGTGGAACAGATAACAGCACCCCCAAATCCCGAAAGAGGTGTGACTAGAATCTTATCTCCCGGAACAACAATTGAAGATTACAATAACCGTGACACAAGGTATCTCATGTCTGTTTATATTGAAAAGAATGCTTATATGAATAAAGATGTCTTTATTACGGGTTTATCTACGATAGATTTATCAACCGGTAAGAACCATCTACATTACATTGTAAGTAAAGAGGAGGACAATGGTTTATGGATAGATGAAATAGGGAGATATATTCATTTTTACAATCCTTCGGAAATCCTTTTTCAATTTGATGGATTTGAGATGAGTAGAAATGATATCATTCAAAGATGGGATATCCCACATAATTCAATACAAATAAATCATTATACTGAAAATGAGTATAAAAAGACATGTTATCAGAATGAATTTTTACAGAAGATTTTTAATCTGAATATAATGATGTCACCAATTGAACACTTTGACTTAGAAATGAAACCAGAAGTCGTCGCATCCTATGTGTACATGCTTCAGTATATTAAAGAACATTTAGTAAATAGTTTGGATAATATTGAACTCCCAGAACTCATGAGTGATAAGAATTGTCTTTGTTTAACATCAAATTCAATCCGTCAATTAAATGTAATTAATAATTATTCTTATTTCAAGGGTAAAAACGAATCACTGTTATCTATATGTAATTTATGCGTCACAACAATGGGTCGTCGTTTGTTTAAGGAAAGACTGATATACCCCTCAGTTGATTCTGAAGTTATTACAAAAAGATATGATTATATTGACCTTTTCCGAGAAAATAACCTCTATGAAAAAGTATATTCTCAATTACGTAAGGTTTCTGATCTAGAAAAATCGTTAAGAAAAATGGGATTAAATCTTTTACAGAGGAGCGATTTCTTTTCTGATACTCTTTCTTTTGAATATGTAAATAAATTCCTTGATCTACTTTTCACAGAAGAAAAACTTGTAGACCGATACGATAAGAAGGTATGTCAACCATTTATTGATTTTTATAAAGAATGTAAAGAGACATTCGTATTTCATAATTTAACACAATTTGGAAACCTCGAACGCTCAATCTTAAAGAGAGGGATTGATGAAGATATGGATAATTACGATAATTTTACGGAGGTATACTATAATGATTTAGTTAAGATTGGGGAACGTTTTTCAGGACTATTAGATGGATCTGAAAATAGTATTAAGTTAGATTACGATGAACGGAATGATTGGTTTTTATATTGTACAAATAAGAGGGCACAGACATTCAAAGAAAGACTTAGTAATTTAAACAATAATAGTATTCATGTGAAAGTTGATGGAAAAACGAAATATTCATTTAAAAAGGATGACTTTACTTTCAAAAAGAAAGATGGATCATCAACGATGATTCAATTCTGTGTTTGTAATGAGTTGTCTAAAAAACTGATAGATATACAAGATAAGATTAAGAAATTAAATAAGGCAGAATGGGAAAAACGAATGATAAGTTTATTTCAGAAATATAGTTTTGGATTAAAGAAGTTTTATTTTTTCTTATCAGAAATAGATTGTTATTGTGCGGGTGCGAAGTTATCCATTCAGAATGGATATAATCGTCCTGAAATTGTAGAGAGTGATAAAAGTTTTTTGGATTGTTCTGGTATTCGTCACCCTATTGTAGAAAAGATACATACCGAAACGGAATATGTAAAGAATGATATTCTTTTGGGGAAAGATGAAAAGGATGGTATTTTATTGTTCGGAACGAATGCTTGTGGGAAATCTACATTTATGAAAGCGGTAGGTTTAAATATTATAATGGCACAAGCAGGTCTTTTTGTTGCTTCAGACAAATTTATTTATAAACCGTATACACAGATATTTACGAGGATTCTGAACAATGATAATATTTTCCGTTCCCAGTCTTCCTTTGCTGTAGAAATACAGGAACTAAAGAGTATCTTAAACCGTTCTGACAGAGATTCGTTAATACTTGGAGATGAGTTATGTTCGGGGACCGAAACAACATCAGCATTGTGTATTATTACTGCCGGATTAAATACATTATGTAATAGAGGATCAACATTTATCTTTACATCTCACCTTCACGAGTTAACTAAATTGGAAGAAGTTAAAGCAATGACAAACCTAAATGTATATCATTTGAAGATAGATTATGATAAGGAAAAAGATATTTTAATCTATGATCGTAAATTAGAAGAGGGATCCGGACCGTCAATTTATGGATTGAAAGTATGTGAAGCGATGGGATTAACAAAAGAGTTTATATCATATGCGAAAGGAGTTCAGAATAATTTCGAAAAGAATAATGTTTTGACTACTAAAAAGTCACAGTATAATAAGGAAATATTTATGGATGAATGTAAGATGTGTTTTAAGAAATGTGATGATTTAGAGACACATCATATCAAAGATCAACAATTCGCAGATAAAAATAATATGATTGATGGACATCACAAGAATGTAAAACATAATTTAGTTCCATTGTGTAAAGCATGTCACCTAAAAGTAACAAACGGCGAAGTGATTATGGATGGATGGAAAAAGACAAACCAAGGTAAAATATTAATTTGGAGAAACTCTGAAAAAAAGGTGGTTATTAAAAAGAAATTTTCAGAAGATCAAGTAAAAGAGATACTAACATTAAAAGAAGAGAATCAAGGGATTTCTCAAAAAGATTTCATTAAAAAACTAGAACTAGAAAATGATATAAAATTGAGTGTTTCAACACTCAAAAAGATGATTGATAATGTTTATTAAAACCTTAGTCTTTCTGTGAATTGTAAAACTTCATTATTTAATTGTACAAGGGGACTGTTATCCTCTAATAAAGCTGCATTTACTTTATTTTTAAAATCTATCAATTTGGGCAAACCTTCTTGAAGAGTGATTGCTGATTGAATTGCTCTATCTATTAATTCTGCTATTTTCACACAATCATCTGAACCAATACCTCTAGTTGTCATAGCACATGTTCCTATTCTTATCCCACCAGGGGATAATGCACTTTTGTCCCCTATAATGGCATTTTTATTAACACTTATATTTACTTTTTCTAAGATATATTCAACTTTACTACCTGTGATGTTTTTATCTCTTAGATCAATTAACATTAAATGATTTTCTGTTCCACCAGTTGATAATTTATAACCCCGATACATTAATTCTTCTGCTAATTTTTTTGAATTTTCTTTAACATTTATAATGTATTCATTAAATTCTGGTTCCCTTGCTTCTCCAAGGGCGACAGCAACAGCGGCAATCACATTATTATGTGGACCACCTTGTAGGGAAGGGAAAACAGCAAAATCAATTTTATCAGAAAGTTCTTTTTTGCTAAAAATCATTCCTGATCTAGGACCTCTTAAACTTTTATGAGTAGTCGTTGTAACAACATCGGCATATTCAAATGGATTATTACAATTACCAGTTGCTACTAATCCTGATATGTGTGCGATATCACAAAGAAGGTAAGCACCAACCTCTTTACAAATACTACTAAATTTTCCATAATCCCAATCTCTCGGGTAAGCAGAACCACCTGCTATAATACATTTTGGACGGAATAATAATGCCCTTTCCCTGAGTCCTTCATAATCAATGTAACCTGTTTCTTTATCTATTTGATAGGGGAGGGATTGAAAGTAGATGCTTGTTGCTGATATTCTTTTTTTATCAGTGTAATAACCATGTGTTAAATGACCACCACTGGGAAGATCCAATCCCATAATTCTATCATTTGGTTCTAGAAGAGCAGTAAAAACAGCGAAATTGGCAGGAGAACCGGAATAAGGTTGAACATTTACTGACCACTCATTATCATTTAATTTAAATAATTCAAGTGCCCTCTGTTTACATAAGAGTTCCATTTCATCAATATGTTCATTACCCCCATAATACCGTTTGCCAGGTTGACCTTCACTATATTTGTTTGTCATTATTGACCCCAACGCTTCCATAACATTTTGTGATGTAAAGTTTTCACTCGCTATTAATTCAATACCATTTTTTTGACGATTATATTCTTTATTTATAATTTCGGAAACTTCTTTGTCGGAAATATTCATTTTTTTATAAATGGGGATTTTATTTTTAAACACTTTATTTTTGATATTTATTAAATTATTTAAAGTAATATCGTAATAAATAACCATATATCATAATGGTGGCAATAGGAATTGATTTGGGAACAACCTATAGTTGTGTTGGATGGTGGAAAGATAATCGTTGCGAAATTATAGCGAATGATCAGGGTAATCGCACTACTCCATCATATGTTGCGTTTACAGAAACTGAAAGAATTATTGGAGATGGTGCTAAAAATCAAGCATCAAAAAATCCAACAAATACAATATACGATGCGAAAAGGTTAATTGGTAGAAATTTTGATGATGTTTCCCTTCAGGCAGATATCAAACAATTCCCTTTTAAGGTAAATGATGATGGCAATAATAAACCATCAATAAGTGCTGAATATCGTGGAGAAACAAAGGCATATCGTCCAGAAGAGATATCATCAATGATCCTTACGAAGATGAAAGAAACTGCTGAAGCATATATTGGCGAAGAAGTAACTGATGCTGTAATTACTGTTCCAGCATATTTTAATGATTCTCAGAGACAATCTACAAAAGATGCGGGTGCTATTGCTGGTTTGAATGTTTTACGTATTATAAATGAACCTACTGCTGCTGCTATAGCCTATGGTTTAGATAATAAAGGAAGTGGTGAAAAAAATGTATTGATTTTTGATTTAGGAGGAGGAACATTTGATGTTTCTCTTTTAAATATTGAGGATGGTATATTTGAGGTAAAAGCAACAGCAGGAGATACGCACCTTGGGGGAGAAGATTTTGATAATATTCTTGTAAATCATTTTACTCAAGAATTTAAGAGGAAAAATAATATTGATATCACTGAAAATAAACGTTCATTGAGAAGATTGAAGACTAGTTGTGAAAAAGCAAAGCGGACACTCTCCAGCGGAAATACGGCAAGTATCGAAATAGATTCCCTTTGCGAAGGAATTGATTTTTTTAGTAGTATTACTCGTGCTAAGTTTGAGTCATTATGTATGTTTCTATTTAATAAGTGTATGGATCCTGTTATGAAGGTTTTAAAAGATGCTGGGGTTTCTAAATCCACGGTTGATGAAATTGTTTTAGTTGGCGGATCTACAAGAATTCCTAAAGTCCAGCAATTACTCAGTGATTTTTTCAATGGTAAAGAACTAAGTAAGAGTATTAATCCCGATGAAGCAGTTGCTTATGGAGCATGTGTTCAGGCGGCAATTCTATCTGGAAATGTTAAAGGTGACGATAAGGCAAATGATGTATTACTTTTAGATGTAACACCATTGTCACTTGGACTTGAAACTGCTGGAGGGATTATGACGAAGATTATTGAACGTAATACAACCATACCTACAAAAAAATCACAAGTATTTTCAACACATGATGATAATCAACCGAGTGTAACAATCCAAGTTTTTGAAGGTGAACGGACAATGACGAAGGATAATAATCTCCTTGGAACATTTCAATTGGATGGTATTCCGCCTGCTCCGCGAGGGGTCCCTCAAATAGAGGTATCATTTGATTTGGATGCGAATGGTATTATGAATATAGAAGCAGTTGACAAAGGTTCTGGAAACAAGAAGAACATAACTATTACAAATGATAGCGGGAGATTAAATGCCGATGATATTGAAAAAATGGTGAAAGAAGCAGAACAATATAAGAAAGAAGATGAAGAAGTAAAGGAAAGGGTTGAAAAGAAGAATGAATACGAAAATGTTCTCTTTCAAACAAAAGCAACTGTTGAAAAAGCGAGTGATAAAATAAGTGACGATGAAAAAAAGGTAATTGTTGATAAGGTTTCTGAAGAAGAACAGTGGATGGACGGAGAACATACAAAAGAAGAATATGAAACACATTTGAATGATTTTAATGCATTTGTATCACCAATTATGAGTAAATTATATGAAAATACTGGTGCTGAAGGTATGGGTGGTGTTCCCGGAGGTATAAGTGAAGGTGTTCCAGGAGGTATGGGTGGTGTTCCCGAAGATAATGTTGATACTGGACCTTCTATAGACGAAGTAGATTAAAGGAGATTACTCATATCATAGGTTGTATTTTTTCTTTCATATTCGGGTCTATCAAGTGGAATTGGTAATGTTGATATATCTCTAATATACATATCATTCTGTTTTAACTTACTTACGACATGATTAACACAATAATCAATTACACTTGAATTAAGTTTGGAAATAACTTGAAGGGCATCTGAATCTGAAGTAATAGGAACACTACCTTCTTGTAAATATATTGATCTCATAACAGTGCTAACTTCTTGTGGAGATTGATTTGAGATAACCTTCCCAGTTTGCTGGTTTACTCCATATCTAATTTGTGTCTGTATATTTTGAGTATTTTCGGGTGATAAAAATATATTACTTAGACGAGACCTTTCTAGAATACCTTTTAGGGCATCATCACGCTGGTTATTATATAGAATTTCTTCTTCTAACTTACGGTAATTACTAACTTTTTCTGCGTCTGAAACACGACCATTATGTATGTTTTGTTTTGTATCCATATTTATATTAATATATTTTATTTTTTTTATTTAATTTATATAAAATGGTGAATGGAAAAAGGTTATTAAAATATTTAATAATGTTATTTGTTGTTTCTATGTCAACTTATTATATACCAAATTGCTCTATAATTAATGAGCATGCCTTTTATGTTGGATTGTTGGCAGCGACAACATTCGCCATACTTGATAATTGTATGTCCGATAAAGTTGTGATTGATGGTCATTAGATACTAGGAATATACTGCCATTGAAGTGAATTACATATTTTTTCCCATATATTATCTTGTTGTTGTAATTTTTCTCTACTTTTCAAAAGGGGAAAATATGAAAGTAATTCATCTAATTCTAATAATTCGCAAAATTTATGAAGAACATATGAATATGATAAAAAATTTTTTCTATCACTTGGACAATGTTCCATAAATGGTGTTTGAATTTCCTTAAACATCATCCTTAATTGATCTTCATATTGTCTTGTAAGGACTGGGGCAGGTCTTCCATTAATAATATTAATAATATGTGGTATATGTTCGTAATATTTATTATACTTTAATTTTTTTAATATTTCTCTCACAGTTTTATAAGATAGTTCTTCTAATTTTATGAATTTATCTTTTTTTAACTCTTTCATTATTCCATCATAAACTTCTTGTGGAATATCTGTTGTTTCTTTTGCTTGAAATTGTGCCAACCATTCATTAAAGTGATTTATTCTTTTATAAGCAAAATATGAAGATTCTCTTGGTGGATCTTTATAAGATACCTTTTCCGAATTAATAATAATTTTTTCTGTAAATCCACAATTTTCACAACATAAAACACTATCAACTGTTTTAAGTGTAAGGACACTATTACATGAACTACATATATCTAAATTAATGTTCTTTTTTTCAGGAATGACTGTATCATCAACTTTAACCATATATTTATTAATTAGATCATCCGACTTTTTTTCTTTATTTTTTTTGTTCATGAAATCTAAAACACTTAATTCTTTATTCTCTTCTTCAAATGTACCATCTTTCCTTGAATAATATTCAGTTAAGAGTTCTGATGTTTCTAAATAATAATCCACTTCATCTTCTTTTTTTTGATTCATTTCATCGATTTCATTTTTTAAAGAAGTTATTTTTCCTTTAACTTCTTCTGTTTTTTCCTCAATCCCGTTTAACTCCACCAATTCTTCTTTTTTCTTTGTAAGGGATAAATTATTATCCTTAAAATCCTTAACTATATCAGTATGTATTGCATCAATTGTAACTCTCGTATCCGCTATTATTTTTTTCAAAGGTTTATCCTTAAAAGACATTGTTTATATTATTTCATTTGAAAAAGTTTCTTTAAATAGAAATAAAAATAAATTTGAAGAATAAAAACTATTTTAGTAACTTTAAAATATGAGTATTGAAGAAATCAATGTCAAAGATGTTTACAATAAAATTGCGAAAGAATTCAGCAATACAAGATACAGACCATGGACATGTGTTGAAAGTTTTCTAGACAATGTAGAGGTTGGTTGTAAAATTGGTGATATTGGATGTGGAAATGGGAAGAATATGAAGTACAGGGTTGATTGTGAGAATTATGGTTGTGATTTTAGTGAAGAATTAGTAAAGATTTGTAAGGATGATGGATTAGATGTCGTATATGGTGATATTTTATCTGTCCCTTTTGAGGATAAACAGTTTGATTACACAATTTGTATAGCAGTCATTCACCATCTATCAACTCCAGAAAAAAGAAAGAAAGCAATTGATGAAGTTATCAGAGTAACAAAAAAAGGCGGTAGAATACTATTACTCGTATGGGCACTGGAACAACCGGAAGATTCAAGGAGAAAGTTTGAAAAACAAGATAATATGGTTACTTGGAAGAGTAAGAAGGGTGATCTTATGGGTGAAAGATATTATTATGTTTTCAAAAAGGATGAATTAGAAAATCTAATTAATGATAGTGTTACTATTATTAAATCATTTTATGAACTCGGAAATTGGGGAGTTATCTTAGAGAAACAATAAATAATATTGATTATATTATAAGTGTTTAATGTCCGATAAATTTCAAGTCGGGGATAAAGTCAAATGGAATAAAAATGGTAAACTAGTAGGTGTGACTATTGTGGAAAAAAAAGGTAATTATGAATATGTGATAGACCATAAAGGTAAAAAGGAAATTACAATAGAAAAATTACTTTTTAACTGGAAACAGAAAAGTGTATTAGAATTTATACAAAAAGATATTAAAAATAAATCAATTGAACAGATACTAAAACAAGCAAGTGAAAGAAATATAGATTTTGTAAGAGATGGTGAAGGTGGTGAAATAAAAGAAAATAGATCATATAGAGGTTTTGTTTATGAACGTTTATGGGATATTTGTATTAAGTTTGGTGTTGTGGATGGTTTAACAATGAAAAATAATGAAACAGATGAAAGGGAAGAATATAATACATTTCATTTATTCGGAAATTTAAATGTAGAAAATATAGATTTCAAAGCTGGTTCAAATTGTTGGGAAGGGGGACAATTCAAAAAATATTTAGATGAAAAAGTTCAGAGTGGTAACAGCGGGGGTTATTCTGATATTTCATTTGTTAATAAATATAAAAATAAAGATGAAACAGAAAAAGAAGATGTATATTTTATATCTGTAAAGTTTTATGAAAAAGAAAAAGGTGTAAATAGTTATGATATTGGTAAATTATGTACGATGATAGAAAAACATAACAAAGTAAGTGATCATAGAAACATTCATATATTAATTTTTGTAAAGGATAAAGAAAAGGTTATTGAAAAATTTAAAAATCAAAAAAAATCAAGTGATATCATGATGAAATATATTGATCCAAAAATGGATCGTAGTTTTCCTAATATATATGGTCAAAAAGATTTAGAAGAAGCTTATAAATCTTTAAAATTACTCTTAGAGCAATACAATTATTTAGAAGATGAAGGGAGTATGAATAGATTCAGTGAAGGTGAAGGTAGTTATCTTCAAATATTAAAATCTCCGTTTATCCCAAGATTTCATCAAAAACTTTTTATTGATAAGATAAACGAATTAATATTGAAAGATAATGAAAAAAATATCCTTGTTGGTGCAATACCTCGTTCGGGTAAGTCATACATAATGGGTGGTACAATATTAGACTATTTAGATAAAACGGATAAAAGTTTGAAAAATTTTTTATTAATAACGCCGGCTCCAACTGAAACTTTCGGAGAATATGAAAAATTATTTGAAAATTATATTGATTTCACAACAAAAGGTGTGAAACCAATTTATCTAGGTAGAAGTAAAGTTCCTTCTAGTAAACAGGAAAAACATCACGTTTACATAGCATCCAAACAATTATTAGGTTGGGAGGAAGGTACAAAAGAAAATGAAGAACAAATTGATGATAAAGAATTTAAAAAGGGAGATTTAAAAAAAATCCAGAAAGAGTTGAAAAATATTCAAAAATATTTTAAAGGGGTAAATGATTTTGACTTAATATTTTTAGATGAAGCACATTTTGGGTTAAGTACAAAATCAGCGCAGTTAATACTAGAGGAAATAAATAAATTATCAAAAAATGCAGAAAAAACTCCCAAAGTTTTTGTAACAGCAACATATAATAAACCTTCAAGAATTTACAATATTAAAGAAGAATGTAAACTTACATGGGATGTAAATGATGTTCAGGTAATGAAAGATCTTACAAAAGAGAATTATAAGAAAAATTACATTAGAGAAAGGTTTGGTGATAAAATATACGATAATGCTATTATTTCAGAAGGAAGTATAGAGGAATTAAGTTCTCAATATAGTAAGTTCCCAAAACCATATTTAATAACATCTGTTTGGGATAAAGATTATGTTAATAGTGAATTAAATAAAATAGGTAGTTCAGATTATGGGTTTGATATGAATGAATTATTTAAGAATGATGGGAACATGTTTGATTTAGAAGAAAACGTTAAGGTAATGATGCGGTATTATTTCGGGACACCCGATAAAAATGAAGAATATAATAAGCAGGCATTCTACCGTAATAGAGGTATTTTACCAAGGATAAAAAGGATATGTAGTAATAACTGTAGGACACTTCAAACAAATTCTAGATTTAAAACTTCACAATTATGGTTCTTACCATATGGACCGGGAAATAAAATTGCAGGAGTTGTTACATCCCTTCTAAAGTTATTGAACTCAAAAAACGAGTTTAATGATATTAAAAAATCATATCATTTTTATGTAGCAGTAGAAGATGAATCGTGGAAAGGTAAGGAGGGTAAAACATTCGGTAATGTAACTTATATGGATAAACCGAGCGATATAAGGGGTGATATAGAAAGTGTTGAAAAACAAATATCAGGTGGAGAATTAAAAGGTGATAATTTAATAATTTTAGCAGGGGCGCGTTTACAATTAGGTATATCATTTTCAAATGTAGATATAGTTGCTTTATGGAATACTGTAAAGAGTACCGACGCAAACTTCCAAATGTTATTTCGTTCAATGACTGAAAAATCTTCTTATGAAAATTGTAAGGTTGATGAGTATTGTGGTAATAAGAAGTTTGGTTTTATGGTTGATTTAAATCCACAAAGGGCATTAACAAACCTTTTTTTATTTCAGGATACGATTAGGAATAAAAATAAACAATTAACAGATAAAGAAAGAAATATAGAATTAAGTAAAATTATAAATATAGACGATGATGTTATGCAAGATAAGTTTTCCGGAGATGAAAATAAAAGGGATGACTTTATTAATGAATTATTTAATAAGTTTTATACTTCATGGGATAATATGACAAAGAAAGTACAGAAGACAGCGAAATCATTTTCATATAATAAGGATATTTTAAAAAGTATTGAAAAAGAATTAAGAAACGTAAAAATAGCACCAACAAAAGCTCTAGATACTATTGTAGATCCCAAACATAAATTACCGGGTGTTAAAAAACCAAAAGCTAAAACAAAAAAACAGATAGATAATGAAAAGAAAGTATTAGAAACACCTATTGAAGATTTAGCAGCGGAAGCACTTGCCGATATTATTGCTCTGATGAATATATATACTATATATTTATCTGAAAAAGCAAATTGTATATTAGTCGAAGATAAAATTATCCCTGAAGTAGTAAGTGATATTGGAGAATTAAAAAATGAAATATGGAGAGATGAAGAATTAAAAAATGATTTCTTAGAAACACTTAATACGCGTTTAGGTGGTTTTGGAGATGAAAAAACATTAGAAAAAATAATAGATAAATTGAAAGTTTCAATTACATCTGATGAAGATTTAATATCTATGAATAGATTAATAATGACACAGAAAAAGCAAATATATACAATAAAAGAACCTGATAAGTTATTAGAATATATTAATGATAATTTAGCACCAAAAGAAAAAGAAACGGGTGAACATGGTGAAGTATTTACCCCTATCTATTTAGTTAATGAAATTTTAGATAAATTACCAAAGGGTGTTTGGTCTAATCCTAAACTAAAATGGTTAGATCCAGCAGCAGGGATTGGAAATTTCCCTATATGCATTTATTTGAGATTAATGGAAGGTTTAAAATCTTGGAAACCGAATAAAGAAAAAAGAAGAGAACATATTCTAGAAAATATGATTTATATGGGAGAAATAAATAAGAAAAATTATTTCATATTAGAAAAAGTTTTTTGTTCAAAGGGTAAAGATAAAAAAAGCGATGGATATAATTTAAAACTAAATAAAGGTGATAGTCTTAAATGGTTAGAAAAACTTAAAAGGGATGGTAATATATTTGATATTGTGGTTGGGAATCCTCCATATAATACTGGGGGTAAAGGAAAAGAAGGTGATAAATCAATATGGATAGAGTTTATTACTAAATCACTTGATGTATTGCAAAATAATGGTTATATGGGATTTATAGTTCCAGCATTATGGAGGTCAAGGGGTAGTGGAGGAGAGTATATTAACGATATATTAACAAAATTACAAATAACACATATACGTCCTTATAATCTGGATGAAGTTCAAAAAGTTTTTTCAGGAACTCAAAAATTAATAGATTATTTTGTTTTGAAAAATACAAAAAATAGTAATAAATTAGTTAATATTAAATCTATTTTAGGAGAAGAGGATGTAATTGTAAAACCAGGGACA
>CEUZ01118424.1_pt1 | contig 16051 bp, 18 predicted proteins | sample 361511 | NCBI WGS metagenome assembly CEUZ01 (sample SAMEA2622822, study PRJEB7988) | marine metagenome | biome: marine biome (ENVO:00000447); feature: surface water layer (ENVO:00002042); material: "saline water (ENVO:00002010), including plankton (ENVO:xxxxxxxx)" | depth 5 m
ACCAATTCTTAACAGTATCTAACATACCCATAATTAACTCCTCGAACATTTAGTTCATCACGTCACTTAAGCTTACCTTAAGTGTGAAACTCTCTATATTTTTTCAATAATATTTGAAAAAAAAAAATTCACAATTCAAATAAACTATTGAAAATATTGAATTTTTAATGTGATTTATTTTTAATAATTCGCATGAATCGTAAAAATGTAGCATAAATTATATAACTTATTGATAAATAAAGATATTTTACAAAAAAAGGGTCAATTTTATTGAAATATTTTTACTTTTTTTAAATCAATAAAACGTTCAAAAATCAGGTTAATTAGCTGTCAATTATATATTGTTTAAAAAACCCCTTATAAACTAAGAAAAAATTAATAAAAAAAGGTAAAATACTTGTTATAGATTAAATTTTTACTAGTTATAAAGTTTATTGGAATCTTATGATCAGATTATTTTTAGTAATAGCATTTATTATAATAATTATATTAATTTTAAGAAATAGGAAAAAAAATTCTAACTTAAAACAAAACGATATTTATAAAAAGATTATTCTAATAATAATTATAGGTGCATTATTATTCTTTTTAGCTACTTCTGGAAAATTTATCTTACCACAAATTTTAAATTTACTAAAAGTTGCCTTACCTTTTTTGACTAAATTTATTGGTATATAAATTTAATGAATTATAAATCCTTTAGTAGAGAAAACTTACCTTTTAATAATGAAATGCTATCATTTTGGGAAAATAATGGTTTTTTAGTAATAAATAATTTTTATAGTGAAACTGAATGCAATAATCTCATAAAAAGATCACAATTTTTAATTGAAAAAAATGATTTTTCTAATTCAAATTCTATTTTTGATACTGTGTCCCAATCACATAATGATGATACTTATTTTTTAGATTCAGGAGATAAAATTCGTTTTTTTTTTGAAGAAAAAGCAGACATCAATGAAATTAATTCAAAATCCAACAAGAATTATATTGTTAATAAGATAGGTCATGCGTTACATGATTTAGATAAAATTTTTTATAAATTTTCTCATAAAGTAGAACTTGATGAAATATCAAAATGCATAGGTTTCAAAAAACCATTATTACTTCAATCAATGTATATTTTCAAACAACCAAAGATAGGGGGGGAGGTAGTTTGTCATCAAGACTCAACTTTTTTATATACAGAACCTGAAACTGCAGTGGGTTTTTGGGTTGCCTTAGAAGATGCAACAATTGAAAATGGATGTTTGCAAGTAGCAAGTGGAGGTCACAAAGGTCCTCTCAGAAAGCTTTTCACTAAGGAAAATGGTAAAATGACTATGAAGGAATTAAACAATAATCCATTTCCCCCTACAGATACGATCTTAGAAGTTAAAAAAGGGACTTTGGTGCTTTTACATGGAAGACTTCCTCATTACTCATGTGAGAATAAAAGCGCCAAATCAAGACACGCTTATACCCTCCATATTATCGATGGAAATTCAATTTATCCTAAAACTAATTGGCTACAAAGACCCAATCTACCTTTAAAAGGTTTTATTGATGACTAAAAAAATTATTTTAGATTGTGATCCTGGACATGATGATGCAGTAGCTATCATGTTAGCAGCAGCTTCAAATAATATAGAAATTTTAGGTATTACTTGTGTAGGTGGAAATTCTACACTTGAAAATACTCAACTAAACGCTCTAAAAATATGCACTCTTATAAATAGAACAGATATTAAAATTTATGCAGGTTCTAATAAACCCATTAATTATGATTTAGTCACAGCTGCACATGTTCATGGCAAAAGTGGATTAGATACTGATGGCGATCCTATTATAGTTGACTCTTCATATAAAATTCAGGAAGAAAATGCTGTAGATTTTATAATTAACGAATGTCATAAATATATTGATCCGATATATTTATGTCCAACTGGACCTCTTACTAATATAGCTTTAAGTTTACAAAAAGATCCTAGCATTAAAGAAAAAATTAAAGAAATAGTCTTTATGGGTGGAGCTGCACTTTGTATTGGAAATATAACTCCATCGGCAGAATTTAATATTTATGTTGATCCGCATGCTGCCAATATAGTTTTGAAGTCAGGTATTCCAATTACGATGATGGGTCTAGATGTCACTCATAAAGTTAACGTTAATGATGAAATCATTAAAAATATAAAAAAAAATAATAATAAATCTTCTAAATTTTTTGCTGAATTAATGAATTTTTATTCTCGATTCCATAGACAGCTTTACGAAATAGATGAATCGCCATTGCATGATCCCTGCGTGATTGCATATTTAATTGATGAAACAATATTTAAAGGAAAATTGGTAAACGTACAAGTTGAAGAAAATTCAGAACTTACTAGAGGTAAAACTGTTGTAGATTGGTTAGGTGTTACAAATAGACAGCCTAATTGTAAAGTCATTACAGAAGCAAATGCCAATAAATTTTTTGATCTTCTTTCAAATGAATTATCTAAATTAACTTGAAAAAAATTCTCTAGATAATTTACCCGCTAAATCTGCATTGCTAATAATTAAGGAAATATTTGCTTTGAGGGTTTGATTATTTGATTCTTTGTTAATTTCATTAATTAAAAACGGCGTAAGATCTTTTCCACTAATTTTATTTTCCTTTGCTATTTTGATAGATTTCTTAATCCAATTATCAACATTTACTTTTTTTAATGCATTTTCTTTGGGTACCTTGTTAAATATTAGAATTGATTTATTTCTTTTCATCTTTTCATTTATTTTTAAAAAGGAGCATATTTCAGATATTTGATCAAAATTATTGTCCAGCTTATTATCTGTTTCAGGGTACCAAAAACCAGGCATATAATTTGCTTTATAACCAACTCTTGTTATTGATAATGTCTCAAGAAGTTCGAAAGTTTTATTTAAGTCTAATATTGATTTTGCCCCACTGCAAATAACATAATTAGTATTTTCAGATAATGAATGTAAATCTGCAGATATATCGTAAGTTTTATCTACGTTTAAATGAACACCTCCAATCCCACCAGTTGCAAAAAATTTAATATTAAAAATTGACGCTATTGATAAAGTGCTTGCAACAGTTGTAGAAGCATTTTGTTTTTTATATATAGATAAAGAAAAATTATGATTTGATACTTTTTGAACATTTTTATCTTTTGCAAGAATTTCAATATCTTCTTCAGATAAACCAATTTTAATTTTTCCATTAATTATGCCAATAGTCGCTGCTACGGCTCCATTATCTTGTACAGCCATTATTGATTCTTTAGCTACTTTAATATTATCAGGGTACGGCAATCCATGGCTAATAAGAGTGCTTTCAAGCGCTACAATAGGTTTGTTTAATGATATAGCTTCTTGAACACTTTTGTTTATTTTAATTAAATTTTTCATTTAATAATTTATTATCACTTTTTTAGAGAAATTTTTAATTTTTATTAAATCTTTCTTTGTATTTAACATTTTTCCACTTGCGTAATAAGATCCACATGCAACTGAGTATTTTAATATATCTTTTTCCTTATATCCTTGTGAAATCAAAAACAACATCATTCCAGCTAATGCATCACCAGCACCGTTTTCATTTCTAATTTTTATTTTTGGTGGTTTTATTTTAAATATTTTTTTACCATTTGAATAAATGACATTATTTTTAGAATTTGTTACAATAATCATAATATTTTTATTTTTTTGCTGAATATTTTTTATTCCACTGATAATGCTATTTTCCTTTGTTAGATTTATTAGCTCACTTTTATTTAAAAAAAGTATATCAATATATTTCATAATTTTCTTAATTTTATCAGTTTTATAAACAGAAGTTGCACAAACGATTATCTTATTTTTAGGCGAAAGTATTTTTATGGTTTTTTCTAAAAAATTTTTTGGGAAATTAAGATCAAAAATTATAAATTTATTTGTTATATTAGGTATTCTTAAATTTTTGCTAGCTTCATATATGTCCGTATTTGCGAGACCTAATAAAAAATTATTATTTTTATCAGATATAGCGATGTAATATCTATCTGAGGTTTTACTATTTGCCTGTTTTATTTTTATATTCTTGGATATTGATTTTTTTAATTCATTGTTAATTTTTAAACTGTAAAATTCAATTTTTTCAAAATTTGATATTATCTTTGCTACATTATATGCAACTCCTCCAATTCTACTATGATGCACTACAGGATTTGTTCTATAGTTTATAATATTTTTTTTTAAATTTATTAAATAATCGTAATGAATTGCCCCTATACAAACGAAAATGTTTTTAGATTTTAACATTATGAATTATATACCTTTTATGTCAGTTTTTGATGTTCATCCACCTATAATTGATAATAAGCAACTAATTAGATGGTTAAAAACAAATTTTTCTTTTTTGAGGAACAAAGCCTTTCATCTTAAAAAACTTAATAGTGAAAGAGATATTAATTATATAATTTCAATAAAAAATAAAAAAAATTATGTACTAAAAATATCTAATCCATCAGAAAAATTAGATATCTTAAATTATCAAGATAGATTAATAAAACACTTAAGAAAAAATAATAATTTAAAAAAATATATTCCAAAAATATATCATAGTAAAATTGTCAAATATATAGATAAAAAAAATAGAGAATGTTTTGTTAGGATTCTTTCTTTTATTGATGGTCAGATGTATGGTGATATTAAAAGTAATGAAAAAATTGAAAATTCCTTAGGAAGTTTACTAGCGAATACTTCAATACAATTTAAATCTTTTATAGATCCAATAGGTCTTAGAAAATTTATTTGGAACCCTGCTGATATAGATTGGATAAAAAAAGAAATAAATATCTTTTCGGGTAAAAATAAATCTATTTTATTAAAAGCTTTTTCTGAATATGAAGAATATGTAAAGAATAATTTAAAAAATTTAAGATATTCAATTACTCATTCTGATCCTAACAATTATAATTTAGTTGTTAAAAATAATAAAATTAATGGATTATTAGACTATGGTGACTCAATTTACGGTCCAACAATCAATGATCTTGCAATATGCCTTTCGTATGCATTAATGAATAATAAAAATATATTTTCTACTTTAAAAAATATTATTTTAGCATATCATAAAAAATTTCCAATTAGTGAAGATGAAATTTATTCTTTAATTTCTTTATCTAAATCAAGACTAATGATCACAGTTGTGATGGCTAAGAAACAAAGAAATAAATATCCATCAAATCAATATTTAAGTATCAGTGAACAAGATGCTTGGAATCTATTAGAAAAATTAAATAAAATACCAACTAATTTTTTAATTTATATAATTAAAAATATATGCGGTTTTCCAATTTTAAAAAACTATAATAATATAATATCATATTTAAAAAATACTAAATTTGATAATATTTTTAATTTTCATTTACTAGATATAAACAAATCAATTTTAAAATTAGATTCTCAATCTTCTTTATTAAAAGGTAATCCAAATAATCAAGAAATAAATAAAAGAATGAAAAAAGTATATTCCAAAGATAATTCAAAAGTAGGCATTGGATTATACAAGGAAAAAAGAAAGGTATATAAAGGTACAAACTTTGCTTCTTTATTAGATGAGAATAGAAGACGGGATATTCATTTGGGAATAGATATTTTTATAAATCAAGGAACTAGCTTATATTCACCAATTGATGGAAAGATTGTAATTCTTGAAAATAATAGCTTTAAATATGATTATGGTCCAACACTTGTGTTAGAACATAAACATAAAAACATTAAATTTTATACACTTTACGGTCATCTTTCAAAAATTACATTTTCAAAATTAAAGATTGGTAAAAAAATTAAAAAGGGCGATTGGATAGGTAAAATAGGTAAGACCAGTGAAAATGGTAATTGGCTTCCACATTTACATTTTCAAATAATTTTAGATTTAATGAACAATAAAGAAAATTTTCCCGGTGTTGGTGAAGAATTTTTAATTGATATTTGGTCTAAAATATCTCCCGATCCGAATTTTATATTAGGTATTCCTGATTCTTTTTTTTCAAATAATATTAATTTTGAAAATATTTTAAAGAAAAGAAAAAAGAACATTTCTAAAAATTTTTCTATTTCATACGACAAGCCCCTTCACATGCTTGAAGCCAAAGATCAGTTCTTCTTTGATAGATATGGAAGAAGATATTTAGATTGTGTAAATAATATTTCACATGTTGGTCATTCAAATGTTCATATTCATAATTCACTTGTAAGACAAAACTTAAAACTTAATACAAATACAAGATATTTATACAATATAATAAATAAATATAGTGATAAATTACTAAGTAAATTTCCAAAAAAATTAAATAAAATATTTTTTGTTTGTACTGGATCTGAAGCTAATGATCTTGCATACCGTATTGCACAAACTTATACAAAAGCTAAAGATGTTTTTGTAATTGATAATGCTTATCATGGTCATACAAATTCTCTCATAGACTTAAGTCCCTACAAATTTAAAGGAAAAGGTGGATTAGGGCAAAAAGATTATGTCCATATTTTAGATATGCCAGAACCTATTAGAGGTAAATGGAAATATAAAGATAAGAATTGGTCTGAAAAATATATAGATGATGCCATTAAAGAGATTCAAAGAATTGCAAAAGATAAAAAAATATCTTGTCTATTTGCGGAAAGTATTTTGGGTTGCGGAGGTCAGGTAGTTATTCCAAAAAATTATTTAAAAAAAATATTTTTAGAAATTAGAAAAAATAAAGCTCTTTGTATTATTGATGAAGTTCAAACAGGTTTTGGCAGAGTTGGTAGCGACTTCTGGTCTTTCCAAGAACACAAAGTAATACCGGATATAGTAACATTAGGAAAACCAATGGGTAATGGACATCCATTAGCTGCAGTTGTAACAACTGAAAAAATTGCCACTGCCTTTAATAATGGTATGGAATATTTTAATTCTTTTGGAGGAAATCCAGTATCTTGTGCTGTAGGTTATGCAGTTCTTGAGGTTATAGAAAATAAAAAACTTCAAAAAAATGCTTATCAAGTTGGAAAATATTTTTTTAATAAATTATTAAAAATAAGAAATAAAAATAAAAAGTATATTAGTGACGTTAGGGGTAGAGGATTATTTTTAGGAATTGATATAATTGAGAATTATGACAATTTAAAACCAAGTGCTAATTTAGCAAAAAAAATTATTAATTTTATGAAAAATAATGGCATTTTATTAAGCACAGATGGTCCTTATAATAATGTTATTAAAATAAAACCACCCCTTGTTTTCAATAAAGCGGATGTTGATTTTGTATGTGAAAAATTATCTGAATTTTTTAAAAAAATATAAAATACAATCCATATATAATCATTAATATTCCAAAAATTAAATCAATCCAAAACCAAGTTTTTGTTGAATAAATATATTTTGATGATAATTTTGATAAATATCCTAAACTAAAGAAAAATAAAAAGCTTGCAAAGATCGCACCCAATCCAAATAAAAATTTATCATCAAAATTTGAAGATATTGATCCTATTAAAATTACAGTATCTAAATATACATGTGGATTTGCATAAGTTATAAAAAAAATTACACTTAATGTTTTATATAAATCATATTCTGTTTCTTCTGATTCAGGTATATTGACCAGTTTATTAGATTTGTATATTTTAAATATACCATATAATAATAGCCAAATCCCTCCTATTATTTTTATTACATCTATTAATTGAACGTTTAAATTAATAATTATTTTTGATAAATTAATTCCTAAGATTATGAGTAGGGCATCTGAAAGACTACAAAATAATACTGTAATAAATATAAATTTTTTCTTTAAACCTTGATTAATAACAAACAAATTTTGTGGTCCAATTGCAATAATTAAAGTACTGGCAATTATAAATCCTTGAACAAAATCTATTAAATTCATGTTGATATTATAAATTAATGAGCTAATTTACTTGTATGAGATTATTTACATTAATTACATTCTTTTGTTTAGTTTTTACAACAATAAGTGCTGAAATTATCAAGCCAACACCCTACATAGAACCAGAAAATGTAATTTCAATACAACTATCTGCATTACAAGAAAATAACAATCCCTATGAAAATGCTGGAATAGTTCAAACATGGGAGTTTGCTCATCCATCAAATCGAAAATTTACCGGACCAATAGAAAAATTTGGTATGATGATGTATTCGCCTGCGTATATTATAATGCTTAATCATAATAAACATAATATTATTGAAATTGAAATTAATGAAAATAGTGCATTTTTTTTTATAGAACTTATTGATAAAAACGGGAATCAATATGGTTTTAGATGGATTTTAGAAAAAGTTTTCACTGAAGGAAATTATAAAGATTGTTGGATGACAATAAGTGTTTCACCACCAATGTTACTTTCAAAGTCAACATAAATGTGTGGAAGATTTATCAACTTAAATAGTAATAAGAAATTGAAAAATATTTTCGATATCAATGATAAAAATAATCTAAAAAATATTAATTCATATAATGTTGCACCTTCACAGCAAACAATCATAATAAATAATGATAATAATTGTGAATTGGCAGATTGGGGTTTTAAATTTGTCGACAAAGAAAGTCAAAAAGAAAATTTAGTTATTAATTCACGATTGGAAACTATTAATAATAAATTAATTTTTAAAGATTCTTTTTTAAAAAGAAAATGTATTATACCTGCAAATGGATATTATGAATGGCATAAAGAGAATAATATAAAAAAACCTTATTTTATTCATGTACCTGAAAAAGAAACTATTTTTTTTGCCGGTATATGGAAATATATAGATTTTTATAAATCCAAAAGATTAGTTTTTTCTATAATAACCAAACCAGCAAATTATATTTTGACTAAGATACATCACAGAATGCCAGTTATTTTTTCTATAGAAGAATCTAAGGAATATCTTGAATCTAACAATAATGAATTTTTAGATACTAACTTTGTTTCCATTATTGAAAAATATTTTGAATTTTATGAAATTAGTAAATTTGTGAATAGCCCAGTAAATAATTCACCTGAGTGTATTAATCCAATAAAATAGATATAGTATTTTTTTTATAAAAGTTTATCTAGATGTTATGATTTTTTTACGTAAAAATGAGTTATGGATGATTTTATTTTGCATAGGATTATTATATTGGCTATTTAATCCTTCGGCAAGTATGTCTTTAATAATGATTATTCCTCTACTTCTTGCTGTTTTTTTTTCAAAATAATTATTAATGCATTTATCAAATAGAAATACATCACAATGGCAAAAAATTGATTCAGATCATCATCTACATCCATTTACTGATTATAAAGATTTAAATAATACTGGTTCTAAAATTATCGTTTCAGCTAAAGGAACTTATGTAACTGATAGCGAAAATAATAAACTTCTTGATATGATGGCTGGTTTATGGTGCGTTAATATTGGATATGGAAGAAAAGAATTATCAGAAGTAGCAAAACAACAAATGGATTTGTTGCCCTATTATAACTCTTTTTTTAAAACAGCTACTACACCTTCTGTAGAATTATCAAGAATTTTGTCTGATATTACACCTAAAGGAATAAATAAATTTTTTTATGGTTCTAGCGGCTCTGAATCTAATGACACTTTAGTAAGACTTGTACGAAGATATTGGGATATTTTAGGTAAAAAAAATAAAAAAACTTTCATCAGCAGAACTTACGCATACCATGGTAGTACAATGGCTTCAGCTAGCTTGGGAGGTATGCAAGCTATGCACGGACAAGGTGATTTACCTTTACCAGGTTTTGTGCATGTAACACCTCCATATTATTATAAATTTGGTAAAAACATGAGTGAGAGTGAATTTTGTAATTATGCGGTAAGTGAAGTAGAAAAAAAGATTAATGAAATAGGACCTGATAATATAGCAGCTTTTATAGGGGAGCCAATTCAAGGAGCTGGTGGTGTAATCATTCCACCTCCTAATTATTGGCAATTAATACAAAAATTATGTAAAAAATATGAAATTTTATTATGCGTCGATGAAGTAATTTGCGGATTTGGAAGAACTGGCGAATGGTTTGGCTCTCAATTCTATAATATAGAACCTGATATTATAACATTCGCTAAAGGAATAACTTCTGGCTATCTTCCTTTATCTGGTATTGGAATAAGTGATCAAGTCTCTAATATTATTATAGACAGAGGTGGAGAATTTTATCATGGATATACTTATTCAGGTCATCCTGTTCCTTGCGCAGTTGCTATAGAAAATATTAGAATTTTAAAAGAAGAAAAGATTATTGAAAATGTTAAAAATAATATAGCTCCTTATTTACAAAAAAGAATGAAAGAGTTTGAAAATCATCCACTTGTTGGAGAAGTGAGAGGACAAGGACTTTTAGTAGGTGTTGAATTAGTTAAAAATAAAAAACAAAAAGAATTCTTTGAACCAACAGGTAAAGTAGGCAATATTTGCAGAGACCATTGCATGAATAATAATTTAATTATGCGTGCTGTGAGAGATGGAATGATGTGTTCACCGCCATTAACAATTACAAAAGAGGATATAGATATTTGTATTGATCGTTTCTCTAAAGCCTTAGATTTAACTGCAAAAGACGTTAATAAGTTAACAATTTAAAATTAATTTCTATAATAGTATTGCTTGTTACTACTCAATAAACTAAACCATTATTCTAAACATCAATGAAAAATATATTAATTAGTTCTTTTCTTATTGTTTCAGGTTCTTTATTTTTTGTTATAAATGATGCAATAATAAATTATTTGTCACCTCTAGGAATTACTTTTTATCATTTTGTATTTTATGGATCTCCAGTATATTTGTGTGTTCCATTATATTTACTAATTACAAGGAATTTTAAAGCAAAATTAAAATCTACAAATTACTTTATTCCATTACTTAGATCTTTTATTTTTGCTCCCATGCCATTTATAACTTTTATTGCATTAAAAAATATGTCTCTACCTGAATATACTACTCTAAACATGTCAGCTCCTATTATAGCAAGCTTTTATGGCTTTCTACTTCTTAGAGAAAAAATTAATTTATATTTAATAATTTCATTATTTTTTGGTTTAATCGGAGTTTTGTTTGTTATTCAACCAGGATTTGATACATTTAATCCATTTTTCTTATTGGTTATTTTTAGTACGTTTCTTATTACTGCTACTACTGTTTTAGTTAATAAATATAACCAGATTACTTCGCCTATTGGTTTTTTTGTTTATGGAGGAATTGTTGTACATTTAATGTCTTTTATTTTGTTTATTTATGATCCTTTAAAAATAAATTTTAATGTTTTTATATTAATATTTATTTCATCAATATTAATTAATTCTGCAATGTTAATTATGACAATTGCATTCCAAAGGTCTCAAAAATACTATTCTTCTATTTTTTGTTTAGTCTATATCCAAATTTTATATTCCTGTTTAATTGGTTTTTTTGTCTTTGGAGAATATCTTAACTTTCTAGCTCTTTCTGGGGCAGTTTTAATTGTTTTTAGTGGAATTCTTTCAATTCCTTCTCAATATAAACAAATTAATGATTAAGTTATTTTATTGCTTGATATTATTATTCTTTTTATTTTCGTGCACTTCTCTAAATCAAAGTAACACAGAAAATGAATATGATAATATTATAACAATTTTTGATATACCAGGTTCGGGTATTTCAATTCAAAATCATTATAAAGTTACCGCACATTACATTGGCACACTTGAGGACGGAACGGAGTTTGATAATAGTTATAAAAGAAATCGACCATTAAAATTTCAATATGGGTTAAGGCAAGTAATTAAAGGCTGGGAAATTGGTTTAATTGATATAAAAATTGGTGGAAAAAGAAAAATTAAAATTCCTCCAAATTTAGCTTATGGAGATACTGGAGTAAAGCATCTCATTCCACCTAACTCTTTTTTAATATTTGATATTGAAATTTTGAATATTGAGCCTCATCAATATATCTTAATTGATCATTATTCTTTGAAAGATTTACTAAATGAAAAAATAATACAAAAATCAGGTAAGAAATTTATATTAATAGATATCAGGACTAAAAAACAAATATTAGAAAGCGGCATAATTCAAAATTCAAAGCATATTCAAGCTTTTGACAGCAAAGGTAATATGAATGCAAATTTTATAAGCCAGTATAAACTAATATCTAATGATAATGATTATGTTGTTTTAATCAGTCAAAGTGGTGATATATCATCAATTTTAGCTAATGGTCTTATAGAAAATTTAGGAATGAAAAATATATACTCTTTAAGAGGAGGAATAGATAAATGGTCAGAGAAGGGTAATAGTCTTGAAAAGCTCTAATTCCCTTCAATTATAATTACATTACCTATTGAATTATCTTCTCTTATTTTTTTAACCGGTAAATACTCTTCAGAATTGTACCATTTTAGTGCAATCTCATAAGATGGAAATTTAATAATAACATTTCTTTTATAATCCCATTTGCCTAATACAGTTTTAAATTTACCAGCTCTAACTATATATTTACCCCCATATTTTTCTACAATAGTTGTAACTTTTTTTAAATACTCTTGATAAGAATCTTCATTTGTAACATTAATTTGAGCAATAAGATAGGCGTACATATTTCCCTTCTCTTATAGACTATAAACTTATATCAACTATTAACTTTTTGTATTTTTTTTGAAATTTATTATTTTATTTCTTGATATTTTTAAATAACTGATTAGTTTGTAAATATATGAAAAATACTAAATTTATTTGTTTTTTTATATTTTTGTTATTTTTTAACAATGCTTTTGCTGAATCTCGTCTTCAATCTATACTTGAAAATGGGGAAATTAGAGTGGGTACCACTGGAGACTGGAATCCTATGACAATTAAAAATCCTTCTACAAATGAATATGATGGCTTTGAAATTGATATAGTCAAAGAACTAGGGAAAGATATGGGTGTAAAAGTTACATTTGTTCCGACTGAATGGAAAACACTAGTTAATGGTATCATGTCTAATAAATATGATATTTCTACCAGCGCCTCTTTAAGTGCTAAAAGAGCTTTATCTACAGGCTATACAAATTCATACTTTAAGCTAGCCACAGTGCCTTTAACGCTAAAAAAAAATTTACAAAAATTTCAATCCTGGGAAGATATTAATAAAACTGGAGTCAAAGTAGCTGTGACTCTTGGCACTACCCAAGAACAACAAGCAAAACAAATCTTTCCTAAAGCAAGTTTAAAAATAATTGAATCACCTGCTAGAGATTTTCAAGAAGTTTTAGCAGGAAGGGCTGAGGTTCATATAACATCCAATATTGAAGCCGCTACTCTTGTAGAAACTTATCCTGAAATGGCTATTATTCCAGTCAAAGAACCTAAATATCCAACTCCATTGGCATGGTTAGTTCCTCAAGATGATCAAATATTAATCAATTATCTTAATCACTGGATTGAAATTAAAAAATCTCAAGGATTCTTTGAATTAATGATGAATAAGTATAACTTAAAAAGTTTATAACTATCATATTTTATATATATTTTTTTTTACCTTTTTTATCTATGTTATAATATGTATGTGAAGTATTTAACTATTATATTTTTAGTCTTTTTTTTAACTAGTTGTAATAGCAATTACAATTGGGGATGGTACGTTTTAAATCCTAGCTTAGAAAATGGTTATTCTAATTTGCAATTTCTATTAAGCGGCTTGTCAATTACTGTATTAATCTCTATTTTTTCTATTTTTTTTTCATTAATTTTAGGATTTTTAATCTCACTATTAAGTCTAAGTAATTACAAAATATTTAAGTGGACTAATACAATCTATATTGAGATTTTTAGGTCAATTCCATTATTGGTTTTATTATTGTGGGTTTATTATGGTTTGCCAGTATTATTTGGTATCAGCTTTGGCCCTTTTATTGCAGGTATCATATCTTTATCATTAAGTGACTCAGCTTTTGAAGCTGAAATTTTTCGAGCAGGTTTACAATCAGTTTCTAAAGGCCAAAAAGATGCAGGTAAATCTATTGGATTAAATAAATTTCAGGAAATGAGATTTATTATATTTCCACAAGCTTTAAGAATTATTCTTCCTGCGATAGGCAATCAATTTGTTTATGTTTTAAAAATGTCTTCTTTAGTTTCAATACTTGGTCTAGCAGATTTAACTCGTAAAGCTAATGAGTTAGTAGTATCCGTATATAGACCTCTAGAAATCTATTCTTTTCTTGTTTTAGAGTATTTAATTTTAATATTAATTATTTCTTTTTTAGTTAGAAAATTAGAACAGAAATTAAAAACTAATCTTTAAATTTTTTTTAGCAGCTATTTCAATTACATATTGCCATGCTGTTCTACCTGTTCTATTACCTCTCTGCAAACTCCACTTAATGCTATCTTGCAATTCTTTTTCTTCCAGAGGAATATTATAATAATTAGAATATTTTTTTATAATATTTAAATAATCGTCTTGGGATAAATTATGGAAACCAATCCACAGACCAAATCTATCACTGAGACTTATTTTCTCTTCAACACTTTCATCGGTATGTATAGCAGAAGACCTTTCATTATCAATCATATCTCTAGGCATCAAATGTCTTCTGTTTGAGGTTACATATAAAATGATATTCTTGGGTTGATATTGCAAGCTTCCATCTAATGTTGATTTTATTATCTTATATTCATTATCTATTTTTTCAAAAGATAAATCATCTATAAATATTATAAATCTATATTTATTATTTTTTTTCGCAAAATCATAAATATTACTTATTAATTTAATATTTTCTTTATTTAATTGAATTAATCTTAAATTATCAAATTCTAAAGATAATTTTATAAATAATGATTTTATCAATGAACTTTTGCCATTTCCTCTACTTCCCCAGAGTAAAGCATTATTTGTAAAGTTGCCTTTTGCAAAATTATTAGTATTTTCTAGGAGTGTCTTTTTTTGCCTTTCTATTCCTGATAAAAGATCATAATTTAATGACTGAAAATTAATAATTGGTTTTATGCGGTTATTAGACCCCCATATAAAAGAAATGTATTTATTTAGATAAAATTTAACAGTAAATAATGTATAAATGCTCATTTTTTATCAAAGAACTATAATTGCATTTTTCTTTTACACAGTATAAGTAAATCCACAAATTAAATTATTGTATTATTATTTATGGAACAAATTGGAGCTTTTTTACCACTTATTTTAATTTTTGGTGTTTTTTATATTTTGTTAATTAGACCGCAACAGAGAAAAGTTAAACAACATCGAGAAATGATTAATAATTTACGCAGAGGTGATAAAATTATTACATCTGGCGGTATTATAGGAACAATTAATAAAGTTAATGACAATAAAGAAATTTTACTTCAAATTTCAGAAAATGTTGAGATTAAAATTGCTCCAGGTATGATTACAGATATATATATCAGTTCTGAGAAATCGAAAGAAGCTAAACCCACTAATAATGATAGCAAAGGTAGTAAATCTAATCTATTTTCTGGTTTATTTAATAAAAAAGAAAAATAATTAATGAAAAATTATCCCTTGTGGAAATCTGTAACTGTAATATTTGTAGTTATTTTAGGAATTATATTTACCATTCCTTCAATTATTTATTCTGAAGATTCTTCTAATTGGTATTTACAAAATAAAATTAATCTTGGTCTTGATTTGCAAGGAGGTTCTTACTTATTATTACAAGTTGAGTCAGATGTATTATTAAAAGAAGAGTTTGAAAATATTAGTGATACTGTTAGAATTATTTCTAGAAATGAAAAGACAAATTTTGTTAATATTGTTTCTAAAAGTGATTATATTGAATTTACATATGAAAATAGTCAATCTATTAATGAGATAAGAAACGAATTAATTTCAAATTATCGTGATATCGACGTTGTTATTAACAATAACAAAATGAAAGTAATACTTAATGATAATTTTAAAAAAAGAATCCAAGAGTCGGCAATAAAGCAATCATTAGAAATAGTTAGAAAACGTATTGATGAATCAGGTACTAAAGAGCCATTAATACAAAAATCTGGGAAAAGTAGAATCTTGTTACAAT
>CEUZ01270518.1_pt1 | contig 16037 bp, 15 predicted proteins | sample 361511 | NCBI WGS metagenome assembly CEUZ01 (sample SAMEA2622822, study PRJEB7988) | marine metagenome | biome: marine biome (ENVO:00000447); feature: surface water layer (ENVO:00002042); material: "saline water (ENVO:00002010), including plankton (ENVO:xxxxxxxx)" | depth 5 m
GTTATTCCGCCTAATGCTGCAGACATAGTGCCTGTTTGAATTGTTTCCTTATGTTCACCACCGGGCTCTCTAAAATGACATTGAGTATCAATTAAGCCAGGAAAAATAAAAAGATCTGTGCAATCCAAAGAATTATTTGAATCGCCTATATCTCCGATAAAGACAATTTTGTCTTCTTTAATTCCAATATCGGTATTCTCTCTTCCTGATGGCAAAAAGACTGTGCCATTTTTAAGAACCAGATCAAATTCAGACATAGATAGATTATACCTGTAGATTATTAATTTCTTTTACTCTCAAAGAATTTTTTTAGTAAATTGCCAGTTTCTTCTGCGAAGCAATGAGAAATAACTTCCGGCACTTTTAGATTGGAGTAGCTGTATATTTTTGGCCCATTAATAACCCCTCCTCCTTTTTTGTCTTCTGCACCAAAATACAATCTTCTTATATGTGTTTTCGCTATAGCAGCAGCACACATTGGACAAGGCTCAATACTTACATAGATATCGTATTCATTTAATCGATTTGTAGATAATTTATCTAAGGCTTTTTTTAAAGCTAAGATCTCAGCATGATCTAAAACAGAATCTCCATTGGTAGCCTCTGAAATTATTTCATTTGTTGAGCTATCAACTACAATGGCAGCTATAGGAACTTTATTATTATTTAGATTATCTTCTGATAACTTAATAACCCTATTCATGAGATGTATGGAGTTTTCGTTAAGCATCTATTAAAAATGGATTAGTAGCTCTTTCATGTCCAATTGTTGTATTTGGTCCATGACCACAATAAACATCATAATCATCATCAAGAGTTAATAGATTATTCTTTATAGAATCAATTAAATCCTGATGATTGCCTCTTGGTAAATCGGTTCTGCCAATAGAACCATTAAATAAAACATCTCCTCCAATTACTTTTTTAGCTTCATGATTAACAGCTATGATATGTCCAGGCGTATGTCCAGGACAAAGCAATATTTCTAATTTCTGATTTCCAAAACTAATAGAGTCATTATGATTTAACCATTTTGATGGAGTAAAATTTTCTGCTTTCATTCCATACATCTGGCCTTGAATCTCTAATACATCAAGAAGAAATTTATCTTCTATGTGAGGTCCTATAATTTCAAGATTTAATTCTCTAGCAAGTTCTGCTGCAGCTCCAGCATGATCAATGTGCCCATGCGTGATAAAAACATACTGGGGTTTTAGATTTAATTCATCACTAACACTTATAAGTTTTTCCATCTCATCACCAGGGTCTACATAAATAGATTCTAAAGTTGATGGACAGTAAGCTATTGGTGCGTTCTGAATATAAGGTGAAACTGGCGTATTAATTACTTCCATTAACTTCTGAATATGATTTTTTCATCATCAAACATAATGTATGTAATGTATACAGCGATACAACAATAAACGACTGTTGAGCCTAATGCACTAAAATAAAGCATCCAATTAGTATTTTCAGCAATTAAAGAGTTTGTTAATAGCGCAAGGTTATAACAGGGTATTAGAGAACCAATAAAATCTAATTCCAATCCAGGATTAAATAAAGGTATATAGGCTGGTAAAAAGAAAACTATAACTAAATTTCCTAAAAGTAATCCAGCTTCTTTTGTATTTTTTGAATAGACAGAAACCGCAAGTAATAATGCTCCCATTAAGATGCTTAAAGGAATTATTAATCCAAAGATGCCTAAAAATGCAGTTGGATTGACTAGAGAAGATAGAGTATCAAATAAGCTCTCAGGAATAGAATCGGCGTAGAAAAAGAAAATAATTACTAGAGGGATAATAAAGCCTAGCAATGAGAATGTTGCTGTTAAAACTGCGGAAGCTGTAACTGATAACATTTTACCTATTATTATTTCCAGTGAAGAGATATTAGTTGAAATTAGAGTTTCCATTGTGCCTCTTTCTTTTTCCCCTGCTCCTAAATCAATTGCTGGATACATAGAACCAGTTATCACATACATAACAAAAAAGAAGGCAAGAATTCCGCCAAAAATTGATCCAGCTGCTTCTTTTTCAGTTGTGAGATCTTCCTCTAATATTTCAATAGGATTAATAAATTCCTCATCTAAATCTAGACTAGAAAGTCGATCTGACCTTTCATCATTTTCAAAATTATCAATAATATCTTCAGCCAAACTTTTAGCTTGTGAAAAAGTATCAATATTCTTTGAATATATTGTTATCTTGGAGCTAACATTCTTATTTAGATTCTGCTCAAAATTTTCTTCAACAACTATTCCAATTTCTGAACCATCATCTTTAACTGAATCTATAACATCCTGTACTGTTTCATACTTAGTTACATTTAGTCTTTTAGATTCTTCAAATTTATTTGATAGTTGAGTATTGCCTAGATCGTAAACAGCAACTTCATAATCTTTTTTGCTCTCTTCTATAGCAATAGAACTTATATACCAAACAATACCTCCAATAAGTAAAGGAGTTAGAAATGTTGGCACAACAACAGTTTGAATAATTGTTTTAGTGTCCCTAAAAAGATGTCTTAGCTCTTTTATCAATAATGTTTGCCACTTAGTCATCTACCATCTCCATAAATATCTCAGTAAAGGATTTATTAGAATCTAGATTTTGAAATTGCTGATTATCTCCATCAAACACTTTTTTACCTGCCTTCATAACAATTATGTGGTCTGCTATATCTCTCACTTCATTTAATTGATGTGTAGAAAAAATTAAAGTCTTACCAGATTCTTTAATAGATTTAATTAGATCGACGATAACTGATTGTCCAGTAACATCTACGCCTGTTGTTGGCTCATCAAGAATGACAAGATCAGGGTCATGAATCAGTGTTCTTACAATAGAAGTTTTCTGTTTCATTCCAGTGCTAAGATCTGAAACTCTTTTTAAAAGATAATCTCTCATATCAAGCTGATCAAATAATTTATCCGCTCTAGACATATAAATATCTTTTGGTATTTGATTTAATTCAGCAAAGAAAGTTATTGTCTCAATGACATTTAGCCTGTCATATAAAGAAGTATTGTTAGTCATATAGCCTATTTTTGATTTAATTTTTTGCTTATCTTTTCTTACATCTAGTGAATCAATTAAGGCTGTGCCTCGTGAAGGAGAAAGCATGGCAGCAATCATTCTTAATGTAGTTGTTTTGCCACAACCATTTGGTCCTAAAATACTTACAACACTGCCTTTTTGAACTGTAAAATCTAGTGAATCAACAGCCCAAAATGGTTCTTTTTTATTCCCAAATAAACCCTTTTTTTCAGTAGGGACTTTAAATTGTTTAGATAAGTTTTTTACTTCAATCATTATTTTGTTGTGGTATCTTGATGAATCCTGTTAAAAACATAAGAGATAATATCACTATAGTTGCGCCAACAATATCTCCAATTACAAAACGCATAGTCATTAAAGGATCAGCTATCTCATAAAGATAGAGATAATATGCTCCATTACCTACACCATTCACTAGTGCAGACACTAATATAAACAGAGTTACATGCTTCCAATCAGTATTTTGCAATACTCTTTTAGATTTAAGATCTACGTCTAATAACTTAAATGCTCCCCAAGATATAAGAATTGCTGTGCTGCTTATAAGCGCTCCAAATCCTGTTGTATATTCAGGGTCGCCTATAAAGTTAGTTGCTATAAGTTCAGAAAAATATATTGCAGGTATTGCCCTGCCTCCAAAGAATAATACTGGCAATACTCTTGCAGCGTGAGGAAGAAAAGCTAAACTTCCTAAGCTTTGGGTATTAGCTTCAACAGGCACTACCAAGAACAACCAAATAACCCAGACTAAAAAATAAAAAAAACATGTATAAACAGATAATTCAAAAAATTTAGGCATGGCTAATCTAGATTTTAGGTACTACCAAAAAAGATCTTTTGTCTTGTCGAGAAGTTTGTATTTTAATAATTCCTGCTTTAGCTAATTTTCTAATTGCTTTATAAACAGTTGAGCGAGATTTTTTTGAAACTTCAACAGCTTTAAGCATTGAACAGTTTCCATTTTTTTCATGCTCTCTAACAATCATAAGAAAAACATGGGCTTCAGTCGGATTTATGTCGCCTAATCCAAGATCATTCTGCATGTTAATGAGCATTTGGGCTAGATCAGATAACTCTTTGGTAATTTTAGACATAGGTGTTTATTCTACACAATTATTTAATCAAAATTGAACAGATACTGAAATTTCATATATATTTGAGAGCTTTCATTTTCCCATGTGCCTTCAATGTCTTCTCTATTAATTGTTCCGCCAAAATAAAAGATAGTTGCAGAATCTGGCTGCCATTGAAATAAAGCCTGAAGATATGAATCTTCATTAAAATTATTGTACTCATAATTTAGCTTAAAGAAGGATTCTTTGTTGAACTGATAAGTTGTTTTTAATGAGCCGATATAACCCGAGAAGAAATCTTCTCCAGTTGTTTTGCTTTTTAACTCACTCTGCCTAATATTAGCTCCTACAAAAAATTGATCGCTTACGTTATACCAAGCATCCATAGATGAGTTTCTTCTATCTCCAAGCTCAGGTGTTGCGATGTTTCTTGCTATAGCATCACCCCAATCATTCCTAAATTTAAAGAATATCTTTGGTGTGCTATAACTTAGTTCAACCTCATATTCATACGTATCATTAAATACATAACTATCAAATTGAAACTTGTTCCACGTTTCTGCTCTTAGCTGAATTTCAAAAGGATTATTAAATTCTATTCTGGAGCCCACTCTTGTCATTTGACCCAAAACATCATTTTGATAATTTTTCATTATCACGCTAGCTGCATCAAACTTAACAAATTTAAATATTCCATCTGATCTATATTTGTAATCTCCACTGACTGAGTGTTTTTTCCAATTATTTTCATTGGTGAAACCTAGATCTGTTCTAAAATCAGGTGATTTTGTTTCAAATTCATAGTTCCAGCCCCATTTCTCTGTATTGCTTCTGAATGTAAATCTTCCACCATAACCTGAAAAAGATTCCCCATCTAAAGCATAGGTATGGTTTTTAGTACCATTAGTTGTGGTAATTGCATCACTTATAGGTTCATCTGTTTCACTTTTTGCTATTTCAAAAGAAGCTGAATATTTTTCATCTAAAATAATGTAACCACGGGATGAATAAAGCAGTCCTGAACCACCCCCATCATAAGACCTATTTGTTGTTAAAAATGATACATATTGCCCTCTTTCAAGGTTGTATTTATAACTAAATATATTGGCGTGACTTTTTCCTAATAAGGCAGAATAAGATCTTTGGCTTCCTGGAACAATTATAGGAGTATTTCTATCTTCAGCATCTAGAAAATAATAGCTATGTTTATCGCCTCTATTGAATAATTTGACTGCATATTCTGGATTATTTATTGATCTTGTATAAACGGTATTTAGTCTAGATTGAAGAAAATCCCTTCCTTCATTAAAAAATATACGCCTTTCTTCAAATCTTAAAGCTGTTGTTGAATTTACATCGATCTTACTTTCATCTGCTTCAATCTGAGAAAAATCTGGATTAATTGTAAATTCAAGATTATTACCACTTAATTCATATACCCCGCCTAAAGATACTTCAGAATCAGGTGAATTTCTTTTCATTTCTCCAGAATCATCCTTTTCTGCAAATGAATTGGCTGTTATAGATGGTATCAAGCGTTTTTTTGATTTCTTTTTTACTCCGGAGAATTCATAGAAAATATCTGATTGGCAGATTCTACAGCCTGCACCCTCAATATCTTTACTGCTTAAATATCTAGTTTCATTATCGTTATCATATAGCTTGCGTAAAAAATAAATTTTCCATTTTTGTTTATCAGTTTCAGGAAAGTCTAATGAAGTGAAGGGAATTCTTAGTTCAGCTTCATATCCGTAATCAGTAAAGTGTCCATTTCCTTCAAATTCAACGTTATATGATGCATCAGGCCAAAATGCAGAATATTTACGGTCTCCAATACTTCCTTTGGGATTAACACTAAAAGATACTGTGTACCTGCCGTCTGCATAAGTATCAATTCCTATATCTACAAAATCATTAAGATAGTAAATAGAGTCTCTACTTCTTATTCTTGCTCTGATATTGTCTTGATTGCCATAAGCCTTGAAGCCTACATACAAAAAATAATCATCGTGAGTAATAAAGGCTTCAGTTTTAAATTTAGCAGGAGTATTGTATCCAGGCTCAACTTCATAGGAGATTAAATGTTTATCTGCTTGAGCCCATTCATCTTCATTGACATGTCCATCAAAATTGATGGCTCCAAACAATAAATTTGAAATAAAAATAAAAAATAAAACTCTCTTCATATTGCCCCTGAGGTACTCGGGTACCTATTATAAACAAATAGATATATTAATTTCGACTAGATTTTATCGAATTAATTGCTAAATTAACCAGTTTTTTTTCTTCTGGACTATTTAATTCCTCTAAAAGACTATTTCCTTCTTTAAGATAATTGTCTGAATTAGGCCAAGGACCAGTATCGGTAAATCGTGTTTTAACTAAATCTTTACAATGCTGGAGATACTTAATATCTATATCTGAAGGAAATTCTTGCGCGCAAATACGTATAGCAAAATCTCTGTATCTTTCATCTTCAAATGAGTTTGCAATTGAAAGCTTTTCTTTAAGTGATTCTGCATCATGAAAATTCTTCATCCTGTCTCTATCTATTTGATTTGGAAATCCACCAGAATATAACTGTTCTTCAGTATATGAGTTTGCATAAATAGGTTTTTCTCTATCATTAAAGATCTCATTGATCTTAAAAATAAAATCAGGATTCTCTCGAAGCTTTTCTGCTCTTTCTAGATATAAATCATTTTCATTGGGTAGAATATTGTCCCTCTCCAAAGTATCGGCAGATACACTAGGAATCGTTCTATTTATACCAATTACTTTAAAAGGAGATTCTTTTTTATTATCGATAAGATCTCTTAACTCTTGAACGGTTAAATTTAAATAATCTTCTGGATCATTATTTAAATTAAAGATTATTGTTTGATTATTAATTTCAGTTCCAGCCAATGTCGTAAAAGGCATAGATCTTAAAGTTTTGTTTGATGGTATGTACGAACAAAAATAATGCACCTTATTAGCGAGTAAATGATCAAATAAATCCAGCTTAGATGTAGTTGCAATTAATTCGTTATAAAAATTTGGCAATAAATATTTAATTTGACTAAGTAGTTGCTTTAAATATTCACAATCTTCAAGAGCATCATGTGCTTTTAATGTATCCATTTCAAATAATTCAGCAAAGTGTTCTAGCTTCAATGAAATTTGACTATCTTTCTCTGGAATTGGAAAAGAATCTCTATAAAAATATGCAATTACATACATTTTTAACAGGACATCTAAGCGTGAATTTCCATTAGTATTAGTCAAATATGGGTCTAATAGATTCCAATAAAACTGTCTTCTTATAATCTCTTCATCAAAACGCATGCCGTTGTATGAAATAAATATAGCTTTACCAGTCGATGACCATGATGACCATTTATTAAAGGCTGATTTAATCATTTCATAATGAGTCACTTCAGTATCAAAAATTTCTTTCTTTTTATTTATTAGTAGTGCTTTTGGTGTAATTAAGGTCCAAGGCAATGGAGCACAAATTAAACTAAATGAATCAATCTTCTCTAAAGATGGGTTTGTTAGAATAGAGCCAATTTGAATAGCTTGAATAAAATTTAATTCTTTAACAGAAGAAGTTTCGGTGTCATAGAAAATAAGCTGGTCCATTATGATTCTAAAGATTTAAATAATTCATTATAGCCGCCAATTAACTCTCCATCTTTTAAGATAACAGGCAATGTTTTCATAAGAGGTGCTTTCTTCTGCATCTCTTTATATAGATTTATGTCTTCATCAATTTTTTTAATCTCAAATGGAATATTTTTAGCTTCAAGCAATGCAACTGTTTTATCGCAATACGAACAATTATTTCTGGAATAAACTATGTATTTACTCAATAGTGGGTGTGTCTGGTGTGTCTGTATCTGCGTCTACTTTATCCTTTGATCTCTTCATAGATGATCCTTCTTTATAGCAGATATAAAGTGGTTGTCCTGTACGGTCATAGTCAACCGTCGCAAAAGAACAATCTTCTTTGAGTTCAGCTATCTTCTTTTCACGCTCTTCGCCAAAAGAATTATTTTCTACAGAAGAGCATCCAGTTATAAGGAATATTAAAATTATTAGAGTTAAAATATTTATTTTAGACATGACTAAGATTTTAACAATTGACCAAGGTACTACAAGCTCAAGATCTATTGTTTTTAATTCTAATGCAGACATTGTTGAAGTATCTCAAAAAGAATATCCATTAATTTATCCTGAAGATGGCTGGGTTGAAATTGATCCAGAGGTTCTAATTAAATCCGTGACTGATACATTGGGGAATATTAACCTTGATGATATTGCTTCAGCTGCTATTACTAATCAGAGAGAAACAACAATAGTTTGGGAAAGAGATACAGGAAAACCTATCTATAACGCTATAGTTTGGCAAGATAGGAGAACTAAAGATTTTTGTTCTTCTATTAACGATAAAGAGATACGAAAAGAAGTATCTGCTAGAACAGGACTATTGTTAGACCCTTATTTCTCTGCAACAAAAATAAAATGGATATTAGACAATGTTGAAGGTGCTAAGAAGAAAGCTAAAGAAGGAAAACTATGCTTTGGAACAGTTGATACATATCTAATGTATGTCTTATCAAATAAAAAAATTCATAAAACGGATATAACAAATGCTTCTAGAACCATGTTATTCAATATAAATACTTTATCTTGGGATAATTATCTCTTAGATCTATTTGATATACCTGAATCAATGTTGCCAGAAGTATCTAATTCAGATGAATCATTTGGAACTTTATCTGATTGCAATAATATCAATGTAAATGCTGTGTTAGGAGATCAACAAGCTGCTCTATTTGGTCAAGGCTGTTTAAATGCTGGTAGCTTAAAAAGTACATATGGAACAGGATGTTTTTTAATGGCAAATATTGGAGCTGAGCCTTTAGCTTCGGATAAAGGTCTTTTAACTACCATAGGGTTTAGTTTTAATAAAGAAATTCATTATGCGATTGAAGGCAGCATATATTCGGCAGGAACAATAGTTCAATGGCTAAGAGATAATCTTGAATTTTTTGCTGAAAGCCCAGAATCTGAAAAATTTTTAAACTCTGATGCGAATGCTAATGGAGTGCATTTTATTCCAGCATTTACCGGTTTAGGAGCACCATATTGGGATTCTAATATAAGGGCTAGCTATTATGGAATAACAAGAGACACATCAAAAAAAGATTTAATTAACGCTGCGTTTAATTCAATTTCATACCAAACTAAAGATATTGTTGATTGTCTAGAACAAACTAATATAGAAGTTAAATCTTTGAGTGTAGATGGGGGTATGGCAGCTAATAAAACCTTTGTTTCTCATATAGCTAACATATTAAATATCCCTATACAGGTTCCCAAAAATACAGAATCAACAGCTAAAGGCGTAGCCTGTTTAGCTGGAATAACAGCTGGCTTGATGAATATTGACTTAATAAAGAATCAAGAAAAAACAGTATGTAATCCAAATAATGCTTTAAGCCAGTCCATGGAAAAAGATTATAAAGAATGGAAAAAGTTAATTAAAAAGAATGTATCACCATAACCATTTCTTGGTTTTGATTGAATAGTTTTCCCATTCTTCCCCAAAAGTTTCTGCTAATTTTTTCTCTTCATGAGGAATCCAGGTATTTTGTATTATCGATATAAATAATATCGGAATTAATAAAGCTGAAAGTGATTGCAATAAAAAGGCAATTGCTAAAAGCACTCCTGCCATACCTAAGTAAATTGGATTTCTGGTGAATGAAAAAGGTCCTGAAGTAACAAGTTTTTCAGGATCTCCATCAGGAATATAGGTTGTTTCATTATTATTCAGCTCTCTAAAAGCGTAAGTGACAATTCCTAATGAAAATATAAGCAAAACAAGCCCTAATAGCAGGCTTAAATTAACTTCTAGAGGAACTAGCATGTTAAGCAGTAATTGAACTGCTATGCATCCTAAAACAATTAATGGAGGATAACTAAGTTTCATAACTTCTTAAGTCTAAACAGTTTTTATCTAAAAAAAAGCCCCTCATTTCTGAAGGGCTGAGTGAAACTGTCTTCCTATTCTATGAAAGGTAAAAATATGAATCGAAAGTCTATTTCACAACTGAAATGGTATAGGCAAGCATCATAGGTATTGAATAGTCATCATATGTTGCAAGGGTGGAATATGACAACTCAAGCCCTTTAATTTCTGCTTGCCCCCCATTTAATTTCTTATGAATGTCAGACACAATTAATTAAAATCTCTTGCTTAATGACACTCTAGCATTCAATGGCTCGCCAACTGAAGCTTGGTGAGTACTGTGTGAATGCGGGAAATAAAGCTCATCAGATAAGTTCTCAACATTTAATCTAAGAACCATATCATCTGAAACATCCCAATAAGCAGCAAAATCAAATCTAGTGTACTCAGGCAATATAAGAGTACTGTTATCCTTGATATGTGATTCACCTTGTTGCGTTACGCCTAATGCCCAACCAAAATTCTCATCAACTTGATATTTAGCAAATAATGAGAATGTATGATCAGGAACCTCTCTAGCAACGCCTCCTGAGCTAGTTGTACCCTCTAAAGAGCTATATCCAACTGCTAGTTCAAGTTTATCGCTAACTTGTCCCCTAAGTTCAACTTCCATTCCGTCTACTCGTAATCCTCTGATCTCTGAATTTTCACCAGTATCATTATCGTATGTAGCTCTAGTTTGCTCACTATCAAATATAGCTGCCGTAAAGCTTAGAGTATCTGTCATGGCCCACTTAATTCCAAGTTCTGTACTTTCAAATACATCAGGATCTAATCTTGCAGCAGTTGCATCTAGCTTTTTAAATTGCTCGCCTGATCTTGGTAGAAAACTTTCGCTGTAGCTCATATATAAAGAAACACTTTCTTGAGGTTTATATATAAGACCAGCTCTTGGAGAAAATCTGTCATCTGTTCTTGACTCAGATGTTCCATTTTTAATGTCATCAACTGTAATATCAAAACTATCTAGACGACCACCTATCATAAGTTTTACATTATCCGTAAGATCCATTTGGTCTTGAATAAATAATGATGATACTGATATATCAGACTCTGTTTTACTCTTTAAAGAGTTTGTAAAGTTAACAGCAGTAGCTACGCCAGCTGAGTTAACGGTAAAGTCCATAGGTCTTGAAATATTAAAAACTTCATTGTCATCATCAGTAGTTGACCAGTTAGTGTCATAACGATGGTTTTTGTTTTCTGTGTTAATTAGTTCTGCGCCTACTAAAATAGTATGAGTAACAGATCCTGTAACAACTTCACTAACTATGTTTCCTGAAATAATTAAATTATCACGTTCAGTTGGATCTAAGTAACCATCCATAGTTACTAAAGTTCCATCATAGCCGGAAGCATATAAGTTCTGATACATTTTTTCGAAACTACTAGATTGCACAGCAAGATTACCTTTTCTATTCTCTGAGAATCTGTGACTTACATTTGCACGCATAATGTTGGCTTCTAGAGTTGTAACATTTATATCTGGATCACCAAATACGATATTACTTAGTGACTCATCCGGTGCATTATTTATGGTAGGAATACCTCTGTCAATAAATCTCTCATGGTCAGCATATTCGTATGAAAGATCAACTGTAGTTTTATCACTTAGCGCTACTGTTACAGTAGGGTTCATACCAAATCGTGTGCCATCATAATGGTCTCTATGATTCTCTAGAGCATCGCTATGAATGTTAAAACGTAAAGCAGAATTTGAACTAGTTTGAACATTATAATCAGCAGCAAAATCAAGAGCTCCAAAAGAATCAGTGCCTAGATCGTAACCACCAAATGCTTCGCCTAAAACAGCTTTTTTAGTAACTCGGTTAATAATGCCACCTGTTCCGCCACGACCGAATAAAAGAGCATTAGGACCTCTTAGGATCTCAACTTGCTCAACGTTATATAGTGAACGATAGTACTGAACATCATCTCTAACTCCATCTAGGAAAAAGTCTGCTGTTGATCTAACACCTCTAAATACAACTGCATCTCTATGCCCTTCACCTTGTGATGTATTAACACCAGGTGTGTAGCGAATAATATCCCCTATTTCTCTAAAACCTTGTGAACGAATGTCATCGTCTGTAACGATTGTTACCGTCTGTGGTACATCTAAAACTGGTACCGGAGTTTTAAGAGCATTAACTTGATCTGAATAAAGGACATTACCTTTTACAACAACTTCCTCTATCTGATCATCTGAATTTCCATCAGTCTGTGCAAACATGACAGCTGATAGTAAAAGTAATATTTTAATTAAATTTTTCATACAACCCTTATCTGTAATTATGAATGATAATCGAAATGAGAATCATTCTCATTTAAGAATTATATGAAGAAGTAAAAATTATGCAAGCAAATAATGTAAAAAATACTAAGTAATATAGAATATCTGAATGCAATCATATTTAAGTCTCGATAAAAAAGATTTTAATGGCTTTCTGCCAGCTACAGAGCCTTTGTATCATGTTGATTGCTCTAATAAAGATGTTGGTACACTTAAAGATCTTTCTCTAGCAATACCTAAGTTGCTTTTAACCAATAAAATTAGAAGCCAAGTTGATAAACTGCCCTCTTCTTTCTTTTCACATGATTTATCTATATATAAAGAAGAGGAATTAAGATCACTTAATGTTCAATTTTCTTTTCTAGCTCATGCTTATGTATGGGGAGATTTAAATCCTTCTAAAATTTTGCCAACTTGTTTGGCTAAACCATGGGTTAAGATCTCTGAAATGCTAGGAAGGCCTGCTGTTCTTAGTTATGCAAGTTACTGTCTAGATAACTGGCATAAAATTGACAGCGATGAACCTGTATCTCTTGATAATGTAGCACTTAACTATAATTTTTTAGGCGGAATAGATGAAGATTGGTTTGTCACCATACATGTCTGCATTGAGGATAAAGCTAAATTAGCAATTACCTCTGCTCTTAATATTGCATTGGTTTTTGAAGAGAATAAGGCTAATAAAGATTTAGTTTTAAAAGAATTAAGCAATGTTAAGGAATCAATGATGGAGGTTAATCATATTTTTAGAAAGATGCCTGAAAAATGTGACCCCTATATTTATTACCATAGAGTAAGGCCTTATATTTTTGGCTGGAAGAATAATCCTGATTTGCCTGAAGGTTTAATTTATGAGGATTGTTTTGATAATCAACCTCAGCTTTTTAGAGGAGAAACTGGCGCTCAAAGCTCAATAGTGCCAACTTTAGATGCTTTATTTAATGTAGTTCATGAAAGAGATGAACTTAGAGAATATTTAGATGAAATGCGTCTTTATATGCCGCCAGGACATAGAGAGCTTATAGAATATGTTGAAAAACATAGCAAGTTAAAAGAATTTATTAATGAAAATAAGGATTTAAAGCAAATATATGATGAGTGTCTTCAAGAGGTTTCAATCTTTAGAACACAGCATCTTCAATACGCTGCTGATTACATTCATAGTCAAAATACAAAAAGCACCTTATTTGGTTCTGGTGGCTCAAAAGTCAGAGGCACTGGCGGAACGCCTTTTATGAAATATCTCAAAAAGCACAGAGATGAAACAGATAAAAGCAAAATAGACCAAGACTAAAATTCTACAGTTATACCCTTTTCTTTTTTCCAAGTAGCATAATCTTTTTTATTAACCATATAGGACCAATGCAAAAGAGACTGTTGAATTCTTCTGCTTATATCTTGGCTATTTTCAATGCCAAAACCAGATGCATGAATCTTTGCATAAATAATATTTCTCCACCTGCCTTTAGGTCCACAAAAGGCTGCCCATCTTTTGATCTGTCTTTCATCATCTTCATGCCTCCTTCCTAAAAAGTATTTGCAGTACCATTCAAACCATCCTCTTGGATCATCTTTATGCATCCAACCCTTGGCTTCCCATTCTTCTTGTGATTGTCCAGATTTAATTTTAAAAAAATTAACTTTTGTTAGATATTTATCAGACTTATAGAAACTTTCATCTATATTCTCAAACCACTCTTCAGGGAAATCTTTATGATCAATTAATTCAGCAAAATACGTACCACCAAAAATACCTTTTTCAAGCATTTCTTTCGGAGTAAACATTGGTTCAAATGTCATCTCTCTCTAGTTTTAGGTGGACCAAAAAAGATGTTGAATGATTCTTTTAGGTTCGGTGCTTTACTCATATCTTTAAAGATAGAGCTCCATTCCATTAAAGTTATTTTTATTGGATTAAATGTATTAACATTTTTTACCAATCCATATCTAACATTTGCCTTCTCTGGTTCAAATGTTCCAAACATTCGATCCCAAATAATAAACAAATTGCCGTAATTCTTATCTATGTATTGTTCATTAGCTCCATGATGAACTCTATGATGTGAAGGTGTATTAAAAATCCACTCTATAGGCCCAAGCTTTCCAATAACCTGTGTATGACCAAAGATTCCCCATAGAGTACTTATTACTCCTGCTACTGCAATAATAGTTGGATCTAGCCCTATTAGAGGTAATAAAATAAAAAATGGAATTTTTGATGCTGGACCTAACCAAGCCTGTCTAAAAGAAACAGCAAAGTTCATTTCTTCACTTGAGTGATGACTCATATGAATTGCCCAAAGAAATCTGCTTCGATGTGAAATACGATGATATATATAAAAGACTAGATCAATGAGAATAAAAGTTAATATCCACATTGCCCATAAAGGAATCATTGATGCTAAATCAAACAGCCTAAATTGATATAAATAAAAATGAAGGGCAAGCGTTAATCCTTTAATAGCAAAAACCATCAAGATATTGCCTGTTAGCAAACCAATAGTACAAAGAGTATCTTCTTTCTTGTAATAAGATGCATTTTGTAAATTTGAGATAAGAGCTTCAATAAAAATTAAAGTTAATATTATTGGTGCGCCCACTGCATATACTTGAGCAACTGTAAGATCAGTCATATTCTAGAATGTTGCTCAACAATACTAGCAATTTCTTTTATTGCTTCTTTATTACCTTTTTCATACCTATCTGATAATTCAAATAAACGCATGAAAAGGTTTTGACCATCAATCTCTTTTATTAATTTAAAATTATTTGATCCATCTAATTTTTTATTCCACTGTTTTCTTACTTCTTTCCAAAAATCTTCAGTATTTTGCCAAAAAGTTTCACCTGGTGCCCAATTAAAATTCTTGATTCTTTCATATCTTGCTAAACCTATCTCTTTTGCAAGTACAGAATTATTGCTTAAATTAACTTTCTTATTATTCTGTTCATGGACCCAACCATCTGGTGTTATCGTTTGGATATTAGTTCCTATCATCACATCATAATCATCTCTAATAGTTGATTCTCTTCTTGGTAAGGGTCTCCAAGTTTCATTACTTGTCCAAGAAGAAAAATTATCATAATGTTCCCATTTTCCATAGCTTTGATATCTAGGAGAATCATCAACTTGATAGACTGATTGTGACCATGTGCCTTTTCTATTATTCCATGACACCATCTCCTTTTTCCAAGTATTGTTTCCAGAGAAAGAATGAATTTGATTATCTTGATATTTCCAGTCTTGGCGCCAATGTTTGACTATATATGGTTCTGAAATAGAGCCATCATCTTGTTGAAAGTACATAACCATAATATGTTGTAGGCTTATAAAGTTTTCTTGCTCTTCTAACACTATTACAAATTCTGTTCCCCATGTTTGGTATGGCTGTTGAGGTTTATAATCTTCTGTGAATCCTACAGTTTCCATAAAATCAAAATACACCCTGTACTTGCCTTGCATTGCCAGAATAGCTAATCTGTCCTTTTCAAATTTACTAAGATTACTATCTTGTAGTCTTTCCCATTTTTTATTTGGACTATCATCTAATGAAATTTGAGGTCCAGCTGTAGTTCCTCCTCTTGGATTTTTT
>CEUZ01291290.1_pt1 | contig 16034 bp, 18 predicted proteins | sample 361511 | NCBI WGS metagenome assembly CEUZ01 (sample SAMEA2622822, study PRJEB7988) | marine metagenome | biome: marine biome (ENVO:00000447); feature: surface water layer (ENVO:00002042); material: "saline water (ENVO:00002010), including plankton (ENVO:xxxxxxxx)" | depth 5 m
TCTTATTCTTTAGATTGATAACCTGAAGCAACACATCTTGTTAATTCTTTAAAGCATTTTGGTCCTGAAACAATCATATGATCAGAATTATATGTATCAGGCTCACCAGTAAAATCACCTATTAGACAACCAGCACTTTGAGCTATGTAAAGACCTGCAAGTCTATCCCAAAGATTAAGACCATGACCCCAAAAACCATCCAATCTTCCTGCAGCACAATAAGCTAGATCAAGTGCTGTACAGCCAGATCTTCTAATTGTTACATCGTATTTACCTAGCTCTTTAAATGTTTCAAGAACTTTATAGGTATATTTTTGTTCTGGATTGGAATGTCCTACGGATGATAGAAAGGCATTTTTTAAAGTATTTTTTTTATTAGCTCTAATACGCTTGTTATTTAATAAAGATCCTGTACCTTCACCTGCACAGAATACTTCGTCTCTCAAAGGATCAATTATTACAGCACAGATAACTTTACCTTCACTAAAACATGCAAGCGATAAAGCATAATGTGGATAGCCATGAACAAAATTTCTTGTTCCATCAATTGGATCTAAAACCCAAGATGATTCTTTTTCATCTATGCCTTCTAAACCAGACTCTTCACCAAAATATCCAAAATCAGGATAATGTTGTTTTAGATTATCAAAAACGATATTTTCAACGTACTTATCGACCTTTGTAGTGACATCATTTCCATCTTTTTTAATAACCTCTAGATTATCAATTCTCTTGCTAAAGTGTATTATTTCATTTGCACCTTCATAAGCTGCTTTTAATGCTCTGTTGAGAATTGGAGGTAGTGACATAGTGAATATATTATGGGTTTAAATAAGCAAGTCAAAATTATTCTTATAGAAACATCTAATTCAGGCAATATTGGGTCGACATTAAGAGCCATGAAAACTATGGGTTTTGGTAATTTATGTTTAGTGAACCCAAAAAAATTTCCATCTGAAGAAGTTACTGCTTTAGCAGCTAATGCAAGCGATTTAATTGATACAGTCCAAGTAGTTAATAGTCTTGAAGAAGCTCTTGTTGGGTGCAATTTAGTTATTGGCACATCATCACGAGATAGAAAAGTTCCATGGCCTAATGAATCTATTATTTCTGCTTCACCAAAAATAATTGCAGAAGCAAATAAAGATAATGCCGTTGCAATACTTTTTGGTAGGGAAGATAGAGGTTTAACCAACGATGAATTACAAAGATGCAATTTACATGTACATATACCAGCTAATGAAGATTATCCTGTTCTTAATGTAGCGATGTCAGTACAAGTTGTTTGTTATCAATTGTTAATTGATCGAACTTTGGAATCTGAAATCAAAAATAATCAACATTGGGATGTTCCTTTAGCTGAAGCAAATCATATAAATAGATTAATAGAACACTTTACTGATGTAGCTGAAAAGCTCGAGGTTTTTAATAAGGGAAATCCTAGACAAATTGGAGCAAGAATTAAAAGGCTTTTTACACGAGTAGGTTTAGATGAAATGGAAGTAAACTTTATGAGAGGCTTTTTAGCTGCAGTTGAAAAAAAACTAGAAGATAAATAGCTTTAAAATCTATAATTAATTACTATAATTAGCGAATGTGTCCCCATCGTCTAGAGGCCTAGGACACCGGGTTTTCATCCCGGCAACAGGGGTTCGAATCCCCTTGGGGATGCCAATTTCACCTTTATTGGCATCACTGACACAGAACTGTCACACTATTTAGTTAGAATTTATTTAGGAGGATTTATGAGATTTTTATTATTAATTATCATTACTTTTTCATTTATGTCTTTTTCGCAAGAAGAAGAAACAAGAGAGCCAGCTCCAGGAGTTATAGAGCTTACTGTAGTAAAGGTTAAAACCAATTATCTACAAGATTATTTAGATGGCTTAGAGCTTACTTGGGTTGCTTCAAATAAAATCTTAAAAGAAATGGGAAGAATAGATGACTATAGTGTTCATGTTAGCAACAATAGTCATGTCTATTTATCAGTGGCTTATCCAAATTATGCAGCGATGGATCCAGCATCAGACGAAGAGCAAGCTGAATTTCTAGAAAAATTTAGAAAAATTATTTCTGAGCAAGATCAAACAACTAGAGCACAGGGATATGAGGATATTCGTGAGATTGTTAGAGTTGAAATGATCAATAGAATTGTTTTTAAATAGAAATATTACGGTGCGGCTTTGCCGCACCATCTTTTTAATTAATCTATCTTACTATCTATCAATACTGCAATAAGTAGAGCTGGTTCAGATCCTTTATTTACCCATGCATGATTAGTCCCTCTTTGAATAACAACATCATTAGGCTCTAAATCAACCTCATCATTATCAACTAAAAGAGTTACATTACCTTTTAAAAGAATTATGTAATCAACAGTTTCAGTTTTATGCATTGCTGGATGTCTTTCAGTGTCGACTCTTGTATGCGCTGCTCCAACTTGTGAAAAGTTATCATGAGCTATCTGATCCATTACTTCTTTTGGCACTCCTTCAGGCAAAGGATTTATCTGAAAATATCTAAATTTTGTTCCATTTTCTGGTGGACATAATAGAATTTCAGAATCTGCTCTATCTATATCATCTGTTGATGTAACCGATTCTCCATCAGTGTTCCATAATTCAAACAAGCCTCCCACTTCTTCACCAATACTTCGAGCTGGAGGGCCATCTAAAGTTATTATGGATTTACCATTTTCGTCATGTCCAGTAACTATTCTTCTCATAAAAATCTCCTTATAATGAGTTTATGAAAGCTAACAGAATTTTTCTATTACTTTTAGTTTCTTTTTTTTCATTTACTCAAGAAGAAAATTCTGAAGATCCTGATACAGATACGGATTTTATAACCAGCAATGTTGGTTTACCTAGTGTGGATGTCAACTCTAGATCATTCATGATTACAAGAACCGAAGTACCATGGGATATTCAAACTGAAAAAGCATTTATAAACTCAGATTCAGAAGCGCAATCAGAACGAGTAGCTTTATTTGGTGACACACACGTACATACGACCTATTCATTTGATGCTTATTCTTTCGGAACAACAGCAACTCCAGATGATGCATACAGGTTTGCAAAGGGCGGTATAGTGATTCATCCTGCAGGTTTTGAAACCCAGTTAAAAAAACCATTAGATTTTTATGTTGTAACAGATCACGGACTATTTTTAGGAATAGTAAAAGAAGCTGCTACTAAAGGCACTCGTTTATATGAAAACGAATCAAGTAAGACTGTAAGAGATTTGAATGTTCCAGAAAATTTAACCGTTGATTCATTAGAGCATAGATCTGGCACATTTCTTGGTTATGTATTTGCTGCAAATGCCGCAGTAATGCAAGGAAAACTTGACCCAAACTATTTAGTACAAATTTCTAGAGATGCATGGGAAGACATAATAGGAGCTGCTGACAGACATAATGACCCAGGAAATTTTACAACTTTTGTTGGTTATGAATATACGAGCTCAACAGATGCAATGGATAATTTGCATCGAAATGTAATTTTTAGAGGAGATGGTAACAGATATCCAGAATTACCTTTTTCTAGAGTTAATTCACTTGATCCGGAAGATCTATGGGATTGGATGGACGATCTAAGAAACCAAGGAATAGAAAGCATGGCTATACCTCATAATTCAAATGGTTCTGGGGCTCAAATGTTTAAATTAGAAGATTTTGATGGCAATGAATTTGACTCGGAATATGTATCTAAAAGACTTAGAAATGAGCCTATTGTTGAAATTACACAAATTAAAGGAACTTCAGATACTCACCCAGCACTTTCTAAAAACGACGAATGGGCAGATTTTGAAATCATGCCTTGGAAAGTTGCAACAATGGCTATTTCAAAAGTAGAGGGAGGGTCATATGTTAGAGAAGCTCTTCTAAATGGCTTAAAGCTTGAAGCAGAAGAAAAAGGGAATCCATTTAAATTTGGGTTTATAGGTTCAACAGATGGACATACAGCAGCATCATCTTTTAATGAAGAAGATTATTTTGCAAAAGTTGGACTTCTTGACAGTACAGCTGAGTTAAGAGGATCAATTCCAATAACAACTCAAGCAATAGTAGATAGAGATCCAACTAGCCAAATTACAGGTGGTGATTTCTTTATAGAAGCTGATGGTAAAAAATATGTTAATGCTTCATCTATTTCATATGGTGCTTCAGGTTTAGCCGGTGTTTGGGCAGAAGAAAATACAAGAGAGAGCATTTATTCAGCGCTCAGAAGAAAAGAAGCTTTTGCTACAAGCGGACCTAGAATCAAAGTTCGTTTTTTTGCAGGTTATGATTTTGATAATGAAATGATTAACAGTAAAGAGCTTGTAAAACATTTGTATGAAAAAGGACATTCTATGGGGTCAGATATTCTTAACACCAGTAAAAAATCAGAACCCGAATTCTTTTTATGGGCTATACAAGACGCTGATAGCGCACCATTGCAAAGACTTCAAATCATAAAAGGTTTTGTAAAGGATGGAGAACTAAAGGAAATTGTTTTTGATGTTGCATGCTCTGATGATCTTCAAGTTAATGAAGGAAACTATAGGTGTCCTGATAATGGAGCTGAAGTTAATGTAAAAGATTGCAGTTTTGATAGTTCAGTTGGAGCATCAGAATTAAAAGCTTTTTGGAAAGACCCAACATATGAAACAGGTGAACGAGCTTTCTACTACGTAAGAGTTTTAGAAAATCCTACTTGTCGTTGGTCAACATGGGACTCTATAAGAAACAATGTAGAGCCAAGATCAGACTATCCAACTACAATTCAAGAAAGAGCCTGGTCATCACCAATTCATCTATTGCCTTAATTAATGAAAGGCATAAAAGAAATATTTATTTTTTTAGTGATAGGTATTCTTTTAGTTTTTATTGATAACTTTTCACAAAACGATAGAAATAAAATTCCTGTTGATGATCAATTATTAACTCAACTTAGCCAAGCTTTTGAAATCCAATTTGATAGAAAGCCAAATGATGAAGAATTAACAAATCTTTTAATTAGTTGGTATGAAGATGAAATTCTTTATCAAGAAGCTTTAACAAAAGGTTTTGATTCAGACGATGAGATTGTAAGAAGGCGCTTAATTCAAAAATACAATGATTTTTTACGAACTCAAGCTTTTAGTTATGAGCCAACTGAAGAAGAGTTAAGAAATTTTTATGAAGAGAATCTAGCTAGGTATATGGAGCCTTTTAATATTTCTTTCACTCATGAATTCTACAGAGATAAAGACAGCAGCGAAGAGGATATATTTTTTTCTGGCGATAGTTTCATAGGTGTCACGGAAATCAAAGTTAATAGCAATTTTGGAGAAGGGTTTTTTCAGAAGATATTAGAAAAAGAAGATAAAAGAATAAGCTCAACTTATGGTTGGCATAAAATTAATGATTTGAAAATATATCCAGAAAAAATAAAAAGTTTTGAGATTGTTAGAGATAATGTTTTAAATGATTTTATGCTTGCTCATAATGCTGAATTATATGAAGCAAATCTTCTAAAAATAAAAGATAAATATGAGCTTATTTTTAACCAGTAAAAAATATTTATTTTTTCTTATATTCTTTTTAGGACAACTATATTCTCATGAGATTGTTGTCTCAAAGATTCAGATTGAAGAATACAACAAATCTAATTATAAAATTTCTTGGATTAGGCCTAAATTATCTAATTTCAAAGATATTAAACTTTCTGTAAATAATGAATGCAGTTCTATAACTAACTATAAATATCAGATTGCTGATAAGAATTATATTTCTAGTTGGGATGTTAGTTGTGGTGAAAATAAGTTGCTATTTATTGAGACGGATGGAATAAAAACCAATGTTGAAATTTTTGTTTCCACTATTAAGGAAGAGGAGAAACTTATTGGGACAATAAACTTAAGCAATAACAAGATTTTTATTGATCAGAAAAATCCATCTAATAATTTTTTTACCCTAGGCGTTTCTCATATGTTTGGAGGCTTAGATCATCTAGTAGTAGTGCTTTTATTTACTCTAATGGCAACAACCTCCATTGGTTTAATAAAGACAATAACAGCCTTTACATTAGGACATAGCCTTACTCTAGGTTTGGCATATTTAGGTGTCTTTTCTGTTAATCAGAGTCCAATTGAAGCATTGATAGCTCTAACTATAATTGCCTTATCTTTAAAATTATTAAATTTGCCAAATCGCGATAGTAATTCTGTGTATATAGCAGCATTTTTTGGTTTAATACATGGGTTTGGATTCTATGGAGTTCTTGAAGAAATTTCTGTAGATGAAAATATTATTGCAAATTTATTCTTTTTTAATGTAGGGATAGAAGTTGCCCAATTCATTTTTATAGGCATTTTAGTAATGTTAGCTTGGATAATAAAAGATCTACTCAAATTTGATTTATATGAAAGAACTAATTTTATAGCTTATACAACGGGTGGAATTGGAATGTATTGGTTAATTGATCGATTATCAGGAATTATTTGAAGGTGCGCTCTTATAGATTATTAATTTTAATTTCTATTATCCTATTATTAGGCTTTGCTCTTTATTTAAATACTTACTACAAATCTTTATTTAATACTCTGGATCCTAAACCTGGAAATGAAACAATAAGTTTTTATAAAATTGAAGAAAATCTAAAAGATAAAACAAATTACTTCACATGGCTTGGCCAAAGCACAATTTTATTAAGTATTGATAATAAAAATATCCTTTTTGATCCAATATTTTCAATGAGAGCTTCACCTTTTAGTTTTGTAGGTCCCAAGAGAAGTATCCCGTTGGTTATCAAGGTATCTGATCTGCCTAGAATTGATCATGTCTTTATATCTCATAATCATTATGACCACTTAGACATGGCTACACTTAAAACTCTTCAGAAAGATAACCCTGATATTGTCTTTAATGTCCCGCTTGGCGATAAAAAATTACTAACATCAAATTCTCTTAATAATGTTAAGGAGTTTAGTTGGTGGGAAAGCGATGAATCAAAAGATCTGTCTATAACATTCATTCCTACAAAACATTGGTCTGCAAGAGGATTCTTTGATAGAAATAAAAGTCTTTGGGGAGGCTGGGTAACAAGATTTAATGAAATGTCTTTTTTACATCTAGGAGATACTGCTTACGATAAAAATTTTCTAGATCATAAAGAGAGAATTGGAAAAATTGATATTGGTTTTATACCAATAGGATCATACTATCCTGCTGAAATTGAAAGTGATATTCATGCAAATCCAGAAGAGGGCGTACAGATAAGCCTCGATCTTAATATAAAAAGTAGCTATGGCATTCATTGGGGAAACATATATTTTTCTCAAGAACCAACTTATGAACCAAGAGATATTATCAAATCTATTTCACTAAAGAATAAAAGAGTTAATTTTCATACGCCATTACCGGGAGAAATTATAAGATTCTAATTGAGAATGATTCTCATCTAGTTTAATATTAGAGCCTAATTTATTTAAGGAAGATCATGAACATTCATATAAAAATTTTGCTATTAAGTTCTTTTCTGCTGCAAAGTATTTTTGCTAATGAAGTTAATATCTACACTTCAAGACACTACGATGCAGACGATATTTTGTATGAAGAATTTACTAAAGAAACTGGTATCAAAGTTAATATCATCTCAGGTTCAGGAAGTGCTTTAATGGAAAGACTCAAATCTGAAGGAGACAATTCACCTGGAGATGTTTTTTTTACTGTTGATGCAGGCAATTTATCTAAATTTCAAAAAGAAGGCTTTTTTCAATCAATCAAATCAAAAAAAATTAAATCAGTTGTTCCTGAAGAGCTTAGAGGTCCAAATGATGAATGGGTTTCTATTGCTAAGAGAGCTAGAGTAATTTTTTATAATCCAAAAAATGTATCTAAGAATGAATTAGAAAATCTTTCTTATGAAGATTTATCTGATCCTAAATGGAAGGGGCGTATTGTAATAAGGAGCTCTTCAAATATGTATAACCAATCATTGGTCGCTTCAATAATATCTAATAATGGAATAGCCGCAACAGAAAAATGGGCAAAAGCATTTGTATCAAATTTTGCTAGGAAGCCTCAAGGCAATGATAGGTCACAAATTTTAGCAGTGGCAAATGGTGAAGCAGATATTGCTATAGCAAATACATATTATCTTGGTTTAATGCTTTCAGGTCGTGGTGGTGAAGAACAAGAAGTAGCAGGCAGCAAGGTTAAGATCCATTTTCCTAATCAAGACAATAGGGGTGCTCATGTAAATGTGAGTGGAGGTGGAATTCTTAAAAATGCGCCAAATAAAGCTAATGCTATAAAATTCCTAGAATTTTTACTTTCAGAAAAAGCGCAGACTCATATTGTTAACAATACATTTGAGTATCCAGTTCTTGATACAGTGATGCCAAATTCTCTTATAGCCCAATTTGGCACAGACTTTAAAATTGATAATACTTCTGTAGCAGATTTTGGAGACCTCAATCCTGAAGCCGTAAGATTGATGGATAGGGTAGGCTGGAAATAAGTTAGCTTCATTATATTTTTGCTATAGTTAGATCAAACTGGATATATTTTAAGGTGTTTAAACTCTCTAATTTTTCCTTTTGGAATATTATTCCTTTACTTACCCTTTTAGTTTTTATAACTCCAATTTTTATAGTTTTATTTAGTTTATTTAACGGTTTTTCTGAAAACATTATTCACATCTATAACTATGTTTTATTTGAATATATCTCAAATTCATTAATCTTAGTTTTCGGTGTATGTATACTTGTTTTCTTTATTGGAATAAGTACAGCTTGGCTGGTAACTAATTATAATTTTTTTGGTAAAAGGATATTTGAATGGGCTCTAATTCTTCCTTTAGCCATTCCTCCTTATATTCTTGCTTATACTTTTACAGGCCTATTTGATACTTTTGGAACTCTTAATAACCTAGCCAGAGATTTATTTTTTTTAGATGAAAGTTTTATTCTTTTTCCTAATGTAAGAAATATATACGGTGGAATTATTGTATTTGCATTTACTCTTTACCCTTATCTCTACTTATTAGCTAGAATGTCGTTTTTAAATCAATCTCAATCAATGATTGAATCTGGAAGAACATTAGGACTAAATAAATTTCAAGTATTCTATAAAGTAGCTTTACCTTTAATAAGGCCAGCAATCGTAGGTGGTCTTATTCTTGTTTCAATGGAAGTTCTATCAGATTTCGGTGCAGTAGATCATTTTGCAATACCAACGTTTACAACTGGAATATTTAGAACTTGGCAAGGAATGTATGACCTTAATAGCGCTATGCAATTAGCATCAATTTTATTAATAGTTATTATGGTTTTTATAGTAGTTGAAAGAGCATCTAGAAGACGAGCAATATATTCTCCACAATCATCAAACTTTAAACCTGCAAAAATAAAAAAACTGAAAGGACTTAAAAATATATTTGCTTTTTGTATTTGTTTGTTGCCAATATTTGTAGGTTTCTTGCTTCCTATTATTGAATTGTTAGTTTGGGCATTTAGTTATAATTCCTCTTTCTTTACGGAAAAGTTTATTCAAGCATCTTTAAATACAATAACAATATCAATTGTTGCTGCGATCTTATGCGCTTTTCTTGCTCTTATAGTTAACTTTTCAATGCGATTAAAAAATAACAGACCATTAAATGCTTTGAGCTCTCTTTTAACGATTGGTTATGGAATACCTGGGCTAATATTGGCTATTGGAATAGTCCAGTTAACGACAACATTAGACAACACCTTCAATATATTCATTACAGGCTCATTATTTGGATTGATAATGGCTTATTTAGTAAAATCTTATGCTTTATCAAATCTATCAATTGAAGCTGGATTTCATAGGATAAGCAAAAAATTAGATGATTCTGCAAAGGCATTAAAATCAACTGGTTGGCATATGCTATTCAATGTTCATTTTCCTCTTTTAAAAGGCAGCATACTCACAGCCACTTTATTAGTATTTGCTGAAATTGTAAAAGAACTTCCAGCTACATTAATTTTAAGACCATTTAATTTTGACACACTGGCAGTTTCTACATATCTTTATGCTGCAGAAGAGAGAATGTTTGAAGCAGCAGCCCCAGCAATTTCAATTGTTTTGATAGGTTTAATTCCAATAATTTTTCTTTCTCAAATGATTAGGGATTCAAAGCCTGTAAAATAAAACTTATGAAAAAGTTTTTGGAAATAAAAGATCTAACTTTTTCTCATGAAGAAGGTAGTCAAATTTTAAATAACGCTAATTTGGATATTGGTATGGGAGATTTTATATCTATTTTAGGACCATCTGGATCAGGCAAAACTACACTATTGAGACTTATAGCTGGATTAGATATGCAAGATAACGGATCAATAATTATAGAGAATAAAATTATTGCTGATAAAGAAGTAATGACTCCTCCAGAGAGAAGGAATATAGGTTTAGTTGTGCAAGATAAAGCTTTGTTCCCTCACCTTAATGTAACTAAAAATATAATGTTTGGCATAAGAGATCTAAAAAATAGAGAACAGCTAACCTCAGAGATTATGAAACTATTTAAAATTGATAAACATAAGGATAAGTATCCACATGAACTATCAGGAGGAGAGCAACAAAGAGTAGCATTAGCTAGAGCTTTAGCACCAAAACCAAAGTTATTGCTCCTAGATGAGCCATTTGATGGTCTTGATAAGAAACTTAAATCTGAACTTCATAATGAAGTAAAGAAGATAGTAAAATCAAAAAAAATTACGGTAATAATGGTATCTCATGATCAAGATGAAGCTGCTTTACTATCAGATAGGGTCTTAGAGATAAGAAACGGCAAAATAAGTTAATCCATTTTAATTCTTATCGCTTCTATTAGCTCACTTGCTATTAAGCTCTTTGAAAGATTAAAACTATCAGCAGATGAACCATGTATTGCTACAGCTAACTTACAGCTTTCTACATGATTAATGCCTTGGGATATTAGGCTTGCAATTAATCCTGCTAAAACATCTCCAGTTCCAGCAGTACTAAGTTTAGAGCCTCCATCTAGACACCTATAAATATTTTTTCCATCAGATATAAGAGTTCTATAGCCTTTTAGAACAACAATAGAGTCATATTTGTCATTTATGCTCTTAATAGAATCAAGTCTATTGTCTTTTACTTCTGAAGATTGAACTCCCAGCAATCTGGCTGCTTCACCTTCATGAGGTAATAGTATTTTAGTTTTAAATGAATTATCTAATTTTATTTTTTTAATATATGCAGCATCCAATATTATCGATAAAGGTTTATCTTTTATAAGACTGAATATGTCCTCAGTCCATTCATTGTCTTTTGTTCCTGGTCCAGCTAGAACAGGAATTTCTTTTGAAACTAATTCAACCAATCTATTTTTATCATCAAATACTATTATTTCTGGATATTCACTAAGAACTTTTATTACATTTTGACTTTTTGTGTATAGGTACAATAAGCCAACACCAGATTTAATAGCCATTTGAGCGGCTAAAATTATTGCTCCTGGATATTCATTATCACCACCTATTAATAGCAGTTGTCCAGAATCATATTTATTAGAATCAATCTTTTTTTTCGGTAAAGATTTCTTTACTTCTTCAAATGTAAAATCAGTTATCATCAATTAATAGTATAAAATATTGATGATTTTTATAACGATGAACAAAATTAAATATTTATTATTGCTCCTGTTAACTGCTTTTATTTATGCCGAAAGTGATGGCTACGCTAAAAATGGGGATATAGAAATCTACTATGTTGATTATGGACCAGAAGAGTCCACACCAATCTTATTAGTTCAGGGTCTTGGTGGACAACTTACATTCTGGCCAGATGAATTAATTGATATGTTCAAAGATAATGGTTTTAGACCAATTGTCTATGACAATAGAGATGTAGGGCTATCTCATAGTTTTGAAGAATATGGAAAACCAAATTTTATTTGGAACTACATCAAGTTTTATTTACGTTTACCAATCAATTCTGTTTACTCACTATCAGATATGTCAAATGATGGCATAGCCGTATTAGATGAGCTTAATATTGATAGATCTCATGTGCTGGCAATGTCAATGGGGGGAATGATAACTCAGAGAATGGTTGCAGAGAATAATGAGAGATTTATATCTTATGTTCTTATTGCATCGATGGCTGAAGCTCCAAACGCTACTAATTCACCTAAGGGAGAATTAAGGGATCTTATAGAGAATAGATCATTCAAAGAGCAAACCATTGATGAAAGAGTAGATAGATCATTACGAATATTTCAAATATTAAGCTCTGAAGGCGTCGAAATTGACGAAGATAAATTTAGGGCAGAAGCTATAAATAATATAAAAAGAAGTCCAAATGATAGCGGCTTCTCTAGACAACTAGTAGCAATACTGGCTGATGAGAATAGATTTGATGAAATAAAAAGAATATCTGTCCCAACTCTAGTCATTCATGGCAAGCTTGATCCATTAGTTCCTTTTGATGAGGGAAAGAAAACTGCTGATTCAATTCCAAATAGTAAGTTTATAGCAGTAGATAAAATGCGACATTTAATAGATGAACCGGTATTAGATGTTATTGAAGCTCCTTTGATAGAACATCTTAGAGGTTCTGAAGCTAACTAGTTAAGACTTTCGTAAGATCCTATTATTCTTATTTCTTCTGACATTCCATCAAGCCTATCTAAAAGCTCAATAATATTTTTATCTTCATAGAATCCTTCGAAATCAATAAAAAATGTATGAAGAAAAATATTGTTTCTTGATGGTCTTGTCTCAATTCTTGTCATATTTACATCTAATTCAGAAAATGGTTTGAGAATTTTCATTAGAGAGCCAGGCTGATCTTTTATATTGATCATTACGGAAGTCTTATTTATTTTTCCTTTACTCTCAATCATCTTACCTATTACAAGAAATCTTGTTTTGTTATCTGTTCTATCTTGTATGTTTTCTGCATGTGAATGAAGACCAAATATCTCAATAGCATGGGAATTTGCAATACAGTAAATAGAAGGATTATCTTTTGCTTGTGAAGCTGCTTCAGCTGTACTAGTTGAAACAATTTTTTCAGCATTAGGGTAATTTTCTCTTATCCAGTTATTACATTGACCAAAAACTTGAGGATGAGATGTAATTTTTTTAACTAATTTAGGATCTAATTCTTTATTAGCAGAGCAGAGTATATGAGAAACAGCAAAATTATATTCTTTCGTTATTTTTAGATCGTAATCTATTAAACAATTTAAAGATGAATTAATTACTCCTTGATAAGAGTTTTCAAAAGGTATTACACCGTAATAAGAATGGCTTAATGCTACTTTTTCAAAGATATCTTCTATTGATGATACAGGCACGTAATCATCTTTTTTAGAGAATATTTTTCTTGCTGCTAAATCAGAATTTGTGCCTTCTGGACCTAAGTAGAAAATTTTCATTCATGGATTGTAAGGTTTTTTAGGCATAAAAAAAACTGAGCAAGCTCAGTTTTTTTTAATTCGAGATCAGTAGGTGTCAAAAGTGAGATTACCTTCTGCATCCTTGAGTAAGATCTCTTTTACTCTCGGTGGTCAAGTTTGATCTTTTGCATGCTGACCTTCCTTGAACTTTCACCTTTCTGGTCTCTTCCTAAGTTAACTTTCTCATTCTTGGTTCTGCAGTTCCCTTCTTGATCTTGTTATCTTTAGGTAACATCTAATTTAAAATGTGTTACGACTTATTGCAACACTTTTAGTAAAAAAAACACTACTTTTTTTTATGTTTTTTTTAAGCCCTTTATTTATAAGGCTTCTAGAGCTAAAAAAAATTGATATTTTTTTAAAATTTATTATTTAGAATTATTAGTTTGTATAAAAAATGAACAATGTGTACATTAATTCATCAAATTAATTTATAAAAACTAATTATTATTCTTATATACTAGAATTAAATTTAGGAGAATTTAATGAGTACAGTTTTAATAACAGGACCTACTGCAGGTATTGGAAAATCATTGGCTATTCAAATGGCAGAAAAAGGGCATGATTTGCTACTTGTTGCAAGAAGAGGGCATAGATTAGAGGAGATATCCTTAGATTTAAAAGAAAAATATAACGTTAACGTTAATTATTTTGTTGCTGATTTAAAAGATAAAAGCGCCCCTCAGGAAATTTATAATTATGTAAAATCATCAAATTTAGATATATCAATATTGATGTTAAATGCAGGATACCAGATAAATACAAGACTTGAGGATGCATCTTTAGATGATGAAGAAGATTGTTTGAGGGTATTAGGAATATCAGTAATTATGCTCACTAAATTATTTTTAAACGACTTAAAAGCGCGAGGAGGAGGCCATATTATGGTTGTGTCTTCTGTAGCTGCTTTTGCTCCGCCATCTGGTGAGTTTGCAGTTCTATATGGTCCAGTTAAAACATTCATGAATAGATTTGTTGAAGCTTTAAATGGCGCATACAACAAGAGCAATATATATGCGACATCTTTATGCCCTGGATTTACAGTTACCGAGTTTCATGAAAAGAGTGGCGTTCAAGATAGAATGGATAAGGTTCCTAAGTACATGAAAATGAGCGCAGACGATGTGGCTAAGGAAGGCATTAATGGAATGCTAAAGAAAAAAGAGATAATAATAACTGGTGGAATAAATAAATTTTTAGTTGGATTTTTAAAATGGTTTCCTAGGTCAATCATTAGGTCAATTGGAAATGCTATAGCTGGAGGAAGATATAAATAGCCTTCTTCTTTAATTTTATTGCAGAGTTACAAAAACGCAGATATTCTACTAGTCGTATGGAAAATAGAACAAACCCTGTAGATGCTTGGCATCTTTCACTAGAGAAAAATGATCCTAATATTCTTTATGGTGTACTTGATGATAGTTTTGAGTTTTTCTCTCCTGCAGTATTTAAAAGTAAAGAAAAATATATGGGTTTTATTTATTTGATGGCAGCATCAGAAACTTTTTTAGGCAAAAATTTTTCTTATAAGAGACAAATAATAGGTGAAGATAATGCTGTTCTTGAATTTGAATGCACGATTAATGATGTAGCAGTTAATGGAGTGGATCTATTTAAATGGAATGAAGACAATAAATTTACTGAAATGAAAGTAATGATTAGGACTGAGAAGGCATTAGATGCAGTTAAATCAGAAATGACAAAGCATCTAATGCGGCCAGAAATTTGGAGGTAACTATGGCGAAGAAATATGTAAATTATAGAGTTGGTGGAACCCCAGAAAAAAAAGATGAAAATTATACTGTTTGGTCAAATGATCTATTAACAAAATTAATTGCAAGTAAAACTGTAATTGAGCCTAATAAATCTACACTCGGACACAGACTGTTAGAAAGTGAAGTTATTTATGTGATTCTTTCTGGTAGAGGTCTTATGGAAGTTATTGAATATACCAATACTGAAGATGGCCATGGACATGATCCTTCTGCCGGAATTATGCATAAAGATGAATATTCATTATCAACTGGAGATATTGTTCTTGCTGAAGAAGGCGATTACATTAAAGTGGTAAATGAAAGTGATCATGATCAGCTGGTATATTTAAGAATTTTTGATAAGCCAGGTTGGAGAGATAGAGCATCTAAGTCTGAGGAATAATTGAGAAAAATATTATTAGCTTTTTTAATTTCAGGATGGATAAATTCTAACCCTGAGGTCTATTTTATTGAGCCAAAAAATGGCGATGTTGTGCCAAATACATTTACAGTTAAATTTGGACTTTCAGATTTTGGTATAGCTCCTGCTGGTTATGATATTCCGATGACAGGCCATCACCATCTATTGGTTAATGTAGGTCTTCCAGAAGACTTATCTCAACCAATTGCAGCTGATGAAAATCATATTCATTTTGGTCTTGGACAAACAGAAGCTGAAATTACACTTGATAAAGGAGCTTACAGATTAAGGCTTTTAATGGGCAACTATTTGCATATACCTCATGACGATCCTTTATTCTCAGAAGAAATAGTTATCATCGTAGAATAGAATCATGAAGAAATACTTACTCTTATTATTAATCTCCCTTTTTTCTTATGGGGATAATTCAGA
>CEUZ01164565.1_pt1 | contig 16022 bp, 25 predicted proteins | sample 361511 | NCBI WGS metagenome assembly CEUZ01 (sample SAMEA2622822, study PRJEB7988) | marine metagenome | biome: marine biome (ENVO:00000447); feature: surface water layer (ENVO:00002042); material: "saline water (ENVO:00002010), including plankton (ENVO:xxxxxxxx)" | depth 5 m
TTATCAGAGCCAAAATTAATTGGTCAAAATGATAATGGTAAAGATATCTATTTAAAAAATGGTAGATTTGGTCCATACCTTCAATTTGAAAAGGAAGAAGATGGTGAAGATACTTTAAAAAAGAAAAAGAAAAAAAGAAAAGAAAATGATAATTTTAAAAATGTTTCGATACCTAAAGGAATTGAAATTGACAAAATTGATTTAGCAAAAGCCAAATACTTATGTTCATTGCCTAAAGTTATTGGACAACACCCAGATAATGGTAAAGACATAACAATTAATTCTGGAAGATTCGGTCCTTACCTTAAATGTGAAAATAAATCTGCTAGACTTGAAAATGTAGACGAGCTTTTTTCTATAGGATTGAATAGAGCAATAATTTTGATTGCTGAGGCAAAACCAGGAAGAATTTCTTCCTCATTAATAAAAGATTTAGGAGAACATCCTGAGGATAAAAAACCTGTCAGAGTCATGAAAGGACAATATGGACCTTATATTAAATATAAGTCTCTAAATGCTACTATACCAGAGGAAAAAGACCCAACAGAATTAACTATGGAAGAGGCAATTATATTGATTGAGAAAAGAAAAGAATACGATAGAAATAAGAGAAAAAAAAAATAAAATGAAAAAATTTTTCGTACTATTAATTATTTGTATATTTTTGCCACTAAACTCTTTTGCAGATGAAAATAACTGCCAAAATATTAAAACTGTTAAAAAATATCTAGAGTGCAAAAATGATCCAAATAGATCATTAAAAAAACTTGATATAGGTGGAACAGATTTAAAAGATGTGAAGAAAAAATTTAGCGAGTCTAAAATTAAAAAAGCTTTTGATGCCTTCAAAAACAAAAAAAGCCTTTCTGATCTTACAAAATAATGTCTATAGAAAACAAATTAAAGGAATTAAATATAATTTTACCTAAAGCAGCTGACCCTGTTGGTTCATATCTTGCAACAAAAATTGTTGGTAAATTACTTTATATTTCTGGACAAATTTCAATGAACGATAAGGCTGAGCTAATTAAAGGAAAACTTGGAAAGGATTTAAATACAGAAGAAGGTTACGAAGCTGCAAGACGATGTGCGATGAGTATAATCGCGCAGGCAAAAAAAGCGTGTAACGAGGATTTAAACAAAATTAAATCATGTATTAAATTGACAGGGTTTGTAAATTCATCCGATGATTTTATAGAACAGCCAAAAGTAATTAATGGAGCCTCTGACTTGATTGTTCAGGTTTTTGAAAATTCTGGTATGCATACAAGAGCAGCAGTAAGCACTAACAGTTTGCCTTTAGGAGTTGCAGTTGAAGTTGACGCAATATTTGAAATAGCTTAATTTATCTCCCTACTCCAAAATATTTAATTTTATCTTTTTTCATTTGTAAGGGTGAATATACATTTCTCATATCGTATAATTTAATATTAGATTTTTTAACTAGTTTTTTAAAATTTAAAAATTTAAACTCATTCCACTCCGTATGAATTACGATTAAATCACTATGCAAACAAGCTTTTTCTATATTTTTGCAGTATTCTACATTTTTGAAAATCTTAAAATCTTTTTTTTCACCTGACGGATCAAAGTATTTAATTTTAGCGCCTCTTTTATGTAAATAAGGTATCATATATAAACTTGAAGCTTCTCTCATATCATCTGTATTAGGTTTAAAAGTTACTCCTAAAAATGTAATAAATTTATTCTTTATTTTACCTTTCATAAAATTAAGCAATTTTTTTGTTAATAAATTTTTTCTGTCTTCGTTTGATTTAATTACGCTATGTACTATCGATAAATTTGTATTAAAACTTTTACCAGTTTCTAATAAAGCTCTTGTGTCTTTAGGAAAACAAGACCCGCCATAGGCCGGGCCAGCTCTTAGAAATCTTTCTCCAATTCTTTGATCTGTACCCATTCCGTAAGCAACATCTTTAATATCAACCCCAGCCTTTTCACATAGATTTGCTAATTCATTTATGTATGAAATTTTCGTTGCCAAAAAAGCATTTGAAGCATATTTAATTAGTTCAGCTCCACGTCTAGATGTGGATATATATCTGCTAGTTTTTTTTACTATTGGAAAATAAAGAGTTTTTAAAATCTTGTTTGCTTTTTCGCTATTAGTCCCAATCACAACTCTATCAGGGGAGGTAAAATCCCTTATAGCTTCTCCTTCTCTTAAAAATTCTGGATTAGAGACAATATCTACAAGTTTTTTTTTTTTATGAAAAATTCTCTCTAATTTATCACCAGTTGAAACAGGCACGGTTGATTTAGTAATTATTATTTTATATTTTTTTATATATTTTTTAATTTGATTGGCTACTTGAAATACGTATTTAAGATCAGCAGAGTTACTATTTTTTTTTGTTGGTGTACCAACGCAAATAAATATAATATCAGAAATTTCTACTGCTTTTTTTATGTCAGAAGTAAAAAATAGTCTTTTTTGTTTATAATTTTTTTTTATGAGTTCTTCAAGCCCTGGTTCATAAATGGGCACAATGCCTGAATTTAATTGAGATATTTTTTCTTTATTTTTATCTACACAATATACTGTATTTCCAAGATCTGAAAAACAAACACCGCTAACTAATCCTACGTAACCAGTGCCAATCATACAAAGTTTCATATTTTACTTATCTCCAAAGAGGATTGTATATATCCAGACATTGTTCCACAGTCTAAATATTTACCCTTAAAAATGTGACCTATAAATTTGTTATTATCTTGAATCATCTTTCTTATAGAATCGGTTATATGAACTTCGTTGCCTTTTCCTTTTTTTTGTTTTTTTAAATATTTAAATATATTTTTTGATAAAATATATCTGCCTATAACAGCATAATTTGATGGTGATGATTTAATGCTGGGTTTTTCTACAACATCATTTATATAAAAATTATTTTTGTCAAAGTTTTTTTTTTTTGAAAAAATACCCCATCTAGTAACGTCTTTTGATCTAACTTTCATACTTGCAATCAAAGAACATTTTGTTTTATTATAAATTTTAATCATCTCATTAGAACAATTTTTTTTTAAAATTAAGTCGTCAGGTAATAACAATAAAAAAAACTTATCTTTAATCATTTTTTTAGTTTTTAAGACGGCATCTCCAGTACCATTGGGATTATTTTGATACACAAATCTGATCATCTTTTTATATTTTTTAATTTTATTATATTCATTCATAATACGTTTATCTTTTTTCTTATTTAGAATTTTTTTATAAAAACTATCATTATAAAAATACTTTTTAATTATTTTCTTTTTTTTTGAAATAATAAAAATAATATCTTTGATACCTGCATCAATACATTCATCAATAATATATTCTATACCAGGCTTTCCATTTATAGGTAAAAGTTCTTTGGCATAAACACTGGTTAGAGGTAAAAGTCTTGTTCCAAGTCCTGCTAGTGGTATTATTGCTTGTCTTATCATTAGAGTGTATTAATTAATGAATTATCATAAATGAAAATATTTAAAAGTATTAATAAATTAAATAAAGAAGTTAATTTTAAGGCAAATGTCGGTTTTGTTCCAACTATGGGAGCTTTACATAAAGGTCATATTTCCCTTATTAATCAATCAAAAGTTAAATGTAGTAAAACTTTAGTTTCTATTTTTGTAAATCCATCACAATTTAATAAAAAAAAAGATCTAAAAGATTATCCAGTACAAATTAAAAAAGATATATCGATTCTATTGAAGCTCAAAGTTGACTACGTTTTACTGCCAAATGTTAAGGATATTTATGATAATAGAAACCAAATGAGAATCAGTATTGATAAAAGAGACAAAGTGTTATGTGCCTATAAAAGACCCGGCCATTTTGAAGGTGTTTTAGCGGTAATAAACCAGTTTTTATTAAAAATAAAACCTAAATTTATTTTTTTAGGGGAAAAGGATTTTCAACAAATATATTTAATTAATAAATTTATCAAAAAAAAGTTTAAAACAAAGATTATTACTTGTAAAACTATAAGAGAAAAAAGTTTTCTTCCTTTTTCCTCAAGAAATACTTTATTATCTGCAAAAGATTTTGAAAAGGCATCTAGTATCTCAATTATTTTAAAAGATTTTTACTTTTTAGTTAAGAGAAATTTTAAAAATATAAAAAAAATCAACGAAATTAAAAAGATTATAAAATCTAAAAAAGTTAATCTTGAATATTTAGAAATAAGAAATAAAAATAATTTTTCAAAAAAGGTAAATTCAAAAAATTTTAAGATATTTATTGCCTATTATCTTAAAAGTGTCAGACTTATTGATAATTTTTAGTAAATTATATAAAAAAATAAGCGCCAATACCTAAAAATGATAAAAATCCAATTACATCAGTAATTGTTGTAACAAAAACGCTTGAGGCTAATGCTGGATCTATATTCATTTTTTTTAAAGATATAGGTACCAAAATTCCAAAAAGTCCAGCTACAATCATATTTAGAACCATTGAGATTGATATTATTAAAGATAATGTAGTATCTCCGAACCAAATTTGTACTACTATTGCACTTATAATTGCAAAGATAAAGCCGTTAAGAATTCCGATAGAAAATTCCTTAATAATATTTTGAGAAAAGTTATTTTTAGTAAGTTCATTAGTTGCTATACTTCTTATTGTAACTGCAAGGGTTTGCATGCCAGCATTACCACCCATAGAAGCAACTATAGGCATCAAAACAGCAAGTGCTACAACTTTTTCAATATCCTCCTGAAAAAAACCTATTACTACTGATGCGATTATTGCTGTAAATAAATTTAGCAAGAGCCAATTAAATCTCCTTTTAGTTTTTTTTAATACTCCATCAGTAATTTCTTCATCTCCAACACCAGCAAGTCTAAGAGCATCTTCTTCGGCTTCTTCTTTTAAAACTGTAAGAACATCATCACTAGTAATCATTCCTACAAGTTTATTATTTTTATCAACAACGCACGCAGAGTTTAAATTATAATTTTCAAATATATGACCTACTTCTTCTCTATCCATATCTACAGGTATAGACAATTGTGACTCATTCATAATAGAAATCATTTTTGAGTCACGAGACGTTCTCAGAACTTTTGATGATGGTACTGTTCCAATAGGCTGAAACTCATTATCAACTATAAAAATTTCCAAAAACTCTTCTGGAAGATCTTTGTTTTCACGCAGATAGTCTATAGTTTGTCCCACTGACCAATTACTTGGTATAGCTGTAAATTCTCTCTGCATTAGTCTAGCTGCTGAATCTTCTGGATAACTTAAACTTTCAAGTAAAATAAATCTATCTTTAGGAGGAAGTGAACTTAAAATATTGTTTTTACTTTTTTCATCAATGTTCTCAAGTATCTTTATAGCATCATCAGACTCTAAATTTTTTAATATTGAGACAATTGAATCTGAGGATAAATATTTGATTATTTCTGTTTGTATAGATTCATTTAACTCTACAAAAATTAATGGATTTATTTCAAAATTGTTTAATTTAATTAAATTTTCTCGGTCATTTTCGCTTAAATGCTCGATTATATCTGCAGCATCTGCCGGATGCATTTCTTTAAATGAATTTGTTATAAACTGTGCGTCATTTGCTGATATTTTATCTGTTACAACTTTGATATATTCTTTATTGAATTCAAAATTGACTTTTTTATCTTTTATTTTTTTAAGTAAAGACATAAATTTACCTATAAATTAATAAAGCACTATTAATACATAAATCATATAATACAATTCTTAAATGAAAATAGAGATAAAAAAGTCCATTAAATATATAAGATATCAGGAAGCCTTAGACTTTCTCGAGAGAAGATGCTCTGAATTATACCAGAATAAGGCAAAAGAAATAATTTGGACATTAGAACACAAAGAAATATACACTTGTGGTACAAATTTTAAAAGAAGTGAAATATTGGATAAATCAATTGACTTATACAAATCTAATAGAGGCGGAAAGGTTACATGGCATGGTCCTGGACAAAAAATTTTCTATTTTGTAATTAATCTTAATAAAAGAAAAAAAGATATAAGAAGATTTATAAAAGTTTTAGAAAAAACAATAATTCAAACATTAAAAGAATATGGCATTAAATCGTTTAGCGATCGTAAAGATATAGGAATCTGGGTTAATCACGAAGGAAACACAAAAAAAATTGCTGCAATAGGAATTAAAATAAAAAGATGGATTGCTTTTCATGGATTTGCGATAAATGTATCTAATAATTTAAGTCCCTACAAAAAGATTATCCCTTGCGGAATTAAAGATAAAAAAGTAACAAATCTTATATCAATAAAAAAGCAAAGTTATAAAAATTTAGAAAAAAAACTTATTAAAAATTTTTTAAATAATTTGGAATATTAAGTCTTTTGACTTTAATAAGTTTCTTAAAATAATCAGGTATTGGAGCAGTGTAGGTAAATTTTTTTTCATTAATCATAAATTTTATTTGATACGCATGAAGCATTAATTTGTTATCATGAGTTTTATCCATAGATTTAATTTTATATTTATTGTCTCCAAATATAGGATTACCTTTATTAAATAATTGTTTTCTAAGTTGATGCTTTCTTCCAGTAATTGGTTTTAACTCAAGAAAAGTCGACAAATTATTCTTATCAATGACTTTAAATGATGTAATAGCTTTTTCAAAAATTCTTTTATTATTTTCATATTTAATTAAACTATCAACCCATTGACCTCTTGAATCAATTATTTCGCCATAGCATAAAGCGAGATAAGTTTTATGAATTTTCCTTAGTCTAAATAATGATGTTAATAATTGAGCCGTATTTCTATTTTTTGCAATAATAAAAACTCCTGATGTATCTTTATCTAATCTGTGAACAGAGTAAGGTTTGCTATCATTAAAGATCTTACTCTTGGCAAAAATATCAATTAAATTTTTTTTTGATTTAGTGCCGCCCTGTACAGATATACCTGCAGCTTTATTTATAACAACAAAATTTTCATTATCCTCTAATACTAGTTCTTCATTTGATTTTACTATCTTTTTTGATGGAATAAACTTTTCTTTTTTATAATTTATTTGTTCTTTATAATTAATATTAAACAAATATATATCATCACCGGCACTTATTTTAAAAGAGCTCTTTATTTTTTTATTATTTATTTTGATTTTTCCATTTCTCAAACTTTTTTCGATAAGGCTTTGAGGAAATTTTCCTATATTATTTTTTAACCATCTATCAATTCTCATACCTTCATCAGCTGGTTCTACCTGATAAATTTTTCGCATTGGAAGATCTTAATTAAAATTAAGTTGCTGGATTAACTTTATCTTTTTCTTTTGATTTGTCTTTTTTCTTTTTGTCTACTTTTTTGGCTTCTATGTCCCTATCTACAAATTCAATTATTGCCATTGGGGCTTTATCTCCATATCGAAATCCTGCTTTTATAATTCTTGTGTATCCGCCGTTTCTTTTTTCGTATCTTTTTGAAAGTGTATTCTTTACTTTGTTTGTCGAAGTCACATTTTGAAGCTTTGACATGAGCATTCTAGTATTGCTCAAGGAAATTTTTTTACCAAGAGTTATAATTTTATCTGCTTGTGGTTTTAGAAACTTAGCCTTTGGTAAAGTAGTAGTGATTTGCTCATATTTAATTAACGAATTTAACATATTCTTTAATAAAGCCTTTCGGTGCTCTGAAGTTCTGTTAAGTTTTTTATTTGCAAAACCATGTCTCATTTTTATATCGTTTCCTCAAGTTTTTTTGACATTTCTGCAATATTATCTGGTGGCCAATTAGGTATTTCCATTCCTAAATATAATGACATTCCAGTTAGAACTTCTTTAATTTCATTTAGAGATTTTCTACCAAAATTTGGCGTTCTTAACATCTCTCCTTCTGATTTTTGGACTAAATCTCCAATATAGATTATATTATCATTTTTAAGACAGTTCATGGATCTTACTGATAATTCTAATTCATCAACTTTTCTTAAAAGATTTTTATTAAATTCAGGTTCAGCAGGTTTTTCATGTACTGTCACCTCTTGAGGTTCGTCAAAATTGACAAACATATTTAGTTGATCCTGAAAAATTCTTGCCGAGTATGCAACAGCATCTTCTGCTGAAATAGATCCATTAGTTTCAACATCCATGATAAGTTTGTCATAATCAAGGGCTTTACCTTCTCTTGCAGTGCTAACAGAGTAAGAAACTTTTTTAACAGGACTAAATAAAGAGTCTATTGGAATTAAACCTAATGGGGGATCTTCTGGTTTGTTCATGTTTGCGGGAACGTATCCTTTTCCAGTTCCTACTGTCATTTCCATATGAAAATTAGTTTTTTCATCTAAATTACAAATTACTAAGTCTGGATTTAAAATTTCAATATCTGTTACAGGTGATATATTTGATGCTTTAATTTCTCCTGGACCTTTTGCGTCAAGAATAAGTTTTTTTGGTGCTTCTGTTGAACTTTTTAATGCTAACGACTTAACATTTAAAACAATATCGGTTACGTCTTCTCTTATTCCCTTGATTGATGTAAATTCATGTAGCACACCATCAATTTGAATTGAAGTAACTGCTGCACCTCTAATGGATGATAATAATATTCTTCTAAGTGCATTGCCTAAAGTAATTCCATAACCTTTTTCAAGTGGTTCAGCAATAATTTTTGCATGAGATTTGTCTTTACTTAATTGAACATCTAATTTTGCAGGCTTAATTAATGATTTCCAATTTTTTACATTCACATCTAAATTTTCCATTTATACTCTCCTTTTTTTTGGTGGACGTGTACCATTATGTGGCATTGGTGTAGTGTCTTTAATTGAAAGAATTTTAAATCCTCTAGCTTGTAATGCTCTTAATGCAGTTTCTCTGCCTGATCCAGGTCCTTTTACTTCTACTGATAAATTCTTCATTCCATAATCTAAAGCTTTTGCAGCAGCAGCGTCAGCAGCAATTTGAGCAGCATATGGTGTAGATTTTCTTGAGCCTTTAAAACCTTTTTGACCAGCTGAAGCCCAAGAAAGAACATTTCCATTTGTATCAGCGATCGAAATAATAGTGTTATTAAAAGTTGATTGTACATAAGCAATTCCATTTAATATATTTTTTTTAACTTTTTTTTTTTTGGAATAAGAACTTTTTTTTACTGTCTTTGTTTCTTTCTGCTCTGTTTTATCTTTTTTTATATTTTTTTCTTCTTTTGCCATTTTATTTCTTTAAAGGTGTTAATTTTTTACCTGCGATTGCTATAGCTTTGCCTTTTCTTGTTCTAGCATTACATCTAGTTCTTTGACCCCTTACTGGAAGTTTTTTTCTATGTCTTGACCCTCTGTAAGTAGCTAAATCAATTAAACGTTTTATACTAAGTGAGTACTCTCTCCTTAAATCTCCTTCAACTTTATAATTTTTATCAATATATTCCCTAATTTTAAGAATTTGGTCATCTGTAAGTTCATTTACTCTTTTTGATTTAGGAATTTCTAAATCGTTACATATTTGTTTTGAGAACTTATCGCCGATGCCGTAAATATAGGTAAGACCTATTTGAACAAGTTTGTTTTGTGGTATGTTTACACCTGCTATACGAGCCATAATATTGAGATAAATTTTAGCCTTTTATATAATAAGATGTTTTAAAGTCAATGCTCATTCCTTTACAAATTGATCTATTTTACTTGAAATTTCGTCTATTTTCATGGATCCGTCAACTTCATGAAAATTTTGGTTTTTTGAATAATAATCTAATACAGGTTTTGTTACTTGCATGTAGGTGTCATATCTTTTCAATATAGTATTTGAATCGTCATCCGATCTTTTCTCTAAAACTTTTCTTTTTTCAATTCTTTTAATTATTGCATCTTTATTTACATTTAAAAAAATAATATAGTCTATTTTTTGATTAGATTTTATTAGTAAATCATCTAAATTTTTGGCTTGATTTATTGTTCTTGGATATCCGTCAAAAATGAGTTTATTTTTTTTTGCAGGATCAAAAATTATTTTTTCAAGAAGTTTATTTACTATTTCATCTTCAACAAATTTTCCATCATTCATTATATCTATAATATTTTTACCAATATCAGTGTCATTATTAATTTCATTTCTTAACATGTCGCCTGTTGATATTTGAAACAATTTAAATTTTTTTACTAAATAGTTTGCTTGAGTGCCCTTGCCAGCGCCAGGGGGACCAAATATTATTATATTCACTTTTTATTTTCCAAATTTTGTTTTTTTTATTAATTGTTCATACTGCGAACTCATTAATCTTGTTTGAACTTGCGTAACAGTATCTATGGCTACAACGACAACAATTAATATTGAAGTACCGCCTAAGTAAAAAGGGATAGGATAATTTGCTATTAAAAATTCAGGCATTAAACAAACTAAAGTTAAATATAGTGCACCAATAGTTGTTAGCTTTGTAAGAATATTATCTATATAAGCTGCTGTATTTTCACCAGGTCGAATACCTGGTATAAATCCACCATACTTTCTCAAATTTTCTGCTGTTTCGTTTGGATTAAAAGTTATTGACGTATAAAAAAAAGTAAAAAAAATTATCCCTGATGCATATAATAACATATAGAGAGGCTGCCCCTGAGAAAAAAATGAACTTATATTTAAAAAAGTTTCGTTATTTGAAAAATTAAAATTCGAGAACGTTATAGGTAGTAATAATAAAGCAGAGGCAAAAATTGCTGGAATGACTCCTGCTTGATTTATTTTTAAAGGTAAATGTGAAGACTCTCCTCCGTACATTTTATTACCCATTTGCCTTTTGGGGTAATTAATTAAAATTTTTCTCAAAGCTCTCTCCATAAACACAATAAACATAATTGTAATAATTAATAATACAAAAATTCCAATAATCATTATTGTTGATATTGCTCCTGTTCTTCCTAACTCAAATGTTGTTACTAACGCTCGAGGGATTTCAGCTACTATTCCTGAAAATATAATTAAAGATATACCATTACCAATTCCTCTTTGAGTTATTTGTTCTCCAAGCCACATCAACAAAATAGTTCCAGCGACAATTGTGGTTACTGTAGTAATTTTAAAAAAGACGCCTGGATTAATAACTAAGTCAGCAGACGATTCTAATCCAACTGATAATCCATAACCTTGAACAGTTGCTAACAATACTGTTCCATATCTTGTAATTTGAGTAATTTTTTTTCTTCCAATCTCACCTTGACTTTTTAAATTTTTAAAATAATCAGAAACTCCAGTAAGTAATTGAACAATAATAGATGAAGAAATGTATGGCATTATTCCTAGTGCAAAAATTGCCATTCGACTAACTGCTCCACCAGCAAACACATTAAACATTCCCAGCAAGCCCTTTTGATTTCCTGCCATTAAATTTTGAAGTTGTTCTGGATCAATACCTGGAAGTGGAACAAATGTTCCAAGCCTATAAACAGTAAGTATTAAAAGTGTAAAAAGTATTCTGTTTTTTAGATCACTTGATTGAGGGGATACACTCATAGAAAATCTTATTTGTTTTTAACTTTTATAGTTCCGCCTACTTTTTCAAGTTTTTCTAAAGCTGATTTGGATATTAAGTCAGCTTCAATATTTATTTTATTCTTTAATTCACCTGAACCCAAAATTTTTAACTTATTAGAATTTTTATTTATTATCTTAAGTTTTTTGAGTAAGTTACTATTTATGGTATCAGAGGGTTTTATAGTTTTTTTATCTAAGAAAGATTGGATTTTGTTTAAATTGATTTTACCTACTCTATCTTTGTTCAAGGAATTAAATCCTCTTTTTGGAAGCCTTCTATATAAAGGCATTTGGCCACCTTCAAAACTTTTTATTGCGACACCAGATCTTGATTTTTGACCTTTTACACCTCTTCCAGATGTTTTACCTTTACCAGAACCTATACCTCTGCCGACTCTAATTTTCTTTTGATTAATTTTTTGTAGTGTATTTAAAGTAGTCATTATCCTCTTTTTTCAATAATTTCTGAAATTTTTTTATTTCTAATAGTAGAAATGTGTTTTGGTGAATTTTGTTTAGAAAGTGCTTTCATGGTTGCTCTTATAACATTATGTGGGTTAGCTGTGCCCATTGATTTTGCAACAATATCTTTTACTCCAAGCACTTCACATACCGCTCGAACTGTACCGCCAGCAATTATACCAGTACCTTTAGGTGCAGATCTTAATTTAATTTTACCTGCTCCATCTTTTCCATAAACATCGTGATGAATAGTTCTTCCCTCTCTTAAAGGAACTTGTATTAAATTTTTTCTTGCCATTTCATTAGCTTTTTTAATTGCATCTGGAACCTGTTTCGCTTTTGCATGAGCAATTCCAATTTTACCATTTTGATTTCCCACAACGACTAAAGCTGAAAACCCAAATCTTCTTCCACCTTTTACAACCTTGGTTATTCTGTTTATATGAACAAGTTTTTCTAAAATATCATCTTTTTTATTCTCTGCCATTTAAAACTCCATCCCATTTTTTCTTAACGTTTCAGCAAATATTTTAATTCTTCCATGATATTTATATCTGCCCCTATCAAAGTAAATTTTTGTGATTTTTTTTTCTTGGGCTATTTTTGCCATTTTTTCAGCAACTATTTTAGATAAATCACTTTTATTGATTTTTTTATCTTTAAAATCTTTTTCAACAGAAGACACTGATAATAGTGTAATATTTTTAACATCATCAAAAATCTGTGCAGAGATATTTTTTGAAGATCTAAATACACTTAGTCTAAATCTGTCAGCACTGGAGACTTTCTTAACCTTATTTCTAACTCTAAGTTTTTTTCTCTCTAATGTAGATAATTTCATTATTTTTTCTTTCCTTCTTTTCTTAAAATATATTGTCCTTTTTCTCTAATGCCTTTTCCTTTATAAGGTTCAGGAGGTCTCAAAGATTTAATTTTTGAAACTACCATTCCAACCTGCTCTTTATCATGACCATTCACTTTGATAATAGTTTGTTTCTCGACAGTAATCTTTATTCCCTCCGGAATATCAAAATTTATATCATGGCTAAAACCTAATTGAAGATTAAGTTGTTTACCTTTTAAAGCAGCCCTATAACCGACACCAACTAACTCTAAAGTCTTTTCATACCCTTTATCTGCTCCTATTATTGCATTATTTAAAAGACTTCTTTTCATACCCCATAATCTTTTGACATTTTTGTCTAATTTTTTCGGTTTTATGAAAATTTCTTTCCCATCTTTTATATCTAAATCAAATATTTCTGTATCTATATTAAGAACCTTTTTTCCAAGAGGACCTTCTACATTTAAAATACTTCCATTAAGTACAACTTTCACTTTTTCTGGGATAGAGATTCCTATTTTTCCTATTTTAGACATTTAAAATACCTTACAAATAATTTCACCACCGACTTTTTGTTTTCTTGCGTCGATATCAGTCATGACACCTTTAGGAGTTGATACAATAGCTATACCTAATCCATTATTAATTTTTGGCAGACTTTCAGCACTTGAAAAAACACGCCTTCCTGGTTTAGATACTCTTTGAATTGTACTTATAACTGGATTTCCTGAGTGATATTTAAGATCAATCTTAATAATTGATTTATTATCTTCTTTATTAATTTTGTAATCGATAATAAAGCCCTCTGCTTTTAAGATATCAAGAATTTTTGTTTTAAATGTTGAAGAAGGCATTTCCACAATTTTATGATTTCTTAATTGAGCATTTTTAATTCTTGCAATCATATCTCCTATTGGATCTGTTAAACTCATATTTTCCTTTCTACCAGCTTGACTTTATCATTCCTGGAATTTTTCCTTGTAATCCCAATTGTCTTAATGCAATTCTAGAAATTCTTAATTTTCTATAAACTCCGTGTGGTCTGCCAGTTATTTGACATCTGTTTCTTACTCTATTTTTTGCTGAGTTTCTTGGCAATTTTGACAATTTCTGTTGTGCTTTAAATCTCTCTACTAAGGGTAATTTCTTATTCATAATTATCTTTTTTAAAGCATTTCTTTTTTTTAAAAACTTATCTGAAAGTTTTATTCGTCTATTATTCTTATTTATTGAGCTGAGTTTCGCCATATTCTAATTGTCTCCTTTTTTAATAAATGGAAAATTTAAATTACTTAAAAGTTCAAAACTATGTTTCTTGTCTAATGTGGAAATTACTATAGTTATATCTAATCCACGAATCTTATCTACTTTATCAAAATTTACCTCAGGGAAAATTATGTGTTCTTTGATTCCAAAAGTATAATTTCCAAATTTATCAAAACCATTTGAAGAAAGACCTCTGAAATCTTTTATCCTAGGAAGAGCAATATTTACTAATCTATCAATAAATTCGTACATTTTGTTTTTTCTTAAAGTTACTTTTAAGCCTGCATTTGTATTTTTTCTTGTTTTAAAATTTGAAATAGATTTTTTAAATTTAGTGATGACAGGTTTTTGACCCGCAATCTTCGATAAATCATCTTCACAAGATTTAAGAATTTTTGAATCATTGCCATCAACACCCAATCCCATATTTAAAATTACTTTATCAAGTTTAGGGCCCATATATATATTCTTAAGACCAAATTTTTCTTTTATTTTTGGTTGAATTTCTTTTAAGAATACTTCTTTAAGTCTTGGCGTCATTTTTTAGCCTCTACTTTCTTTTTTTTATTTTCAATAATTGATAAATTTGACATATTTAAAAAATTCTCTTTAGTAACTATGCCTCCTTTTTTTTCTTTTGTTGTTTTAATATGTTTTTTTACCATATTTAAACCTTTCACTTTAGCTCTAAAGTTTTTTCTATCTATTTCAATAATTTCTCCTTCTTTATTCTTATCTTTTCCAGTAATTATTTTAACTTTTAACCCTTTTTTAATCATTTAAAGAACCTCCGGTGCAAGTGATATTATTTTCATTTGACCTTTATTTCGCAGTTCCCTAGTCACAGGACCAAAAATTCTTGTTCCTACTGGTTCGCCTTTATCATCTACTAATACAGCAGCATTATTATCGAATTTAACTTTAGAACCGTCATCTCTATGAATTCCTTTTTTTACTCTTACAACTACTGCCTTATGTACAGCGCCTTTTTTAACTTTACCTTTTGGTATAGCTTCTTTTACTGCGATAACTATTGTATCACCAATACTTGCGTATCTTTTTTTAGAACCGCCAAGAACTTTGATGCATTCTATTTTTTTTGCACCTGTATTATCAGCTACAAAGAGTTCTGTTTGTACTTGTATCATTTGTCGTTCTCCAATACTTGAAATTTTTTATTTTTTGAAAATGGTTTGCTTTCAATTATAGAAACTTTGTCACCATTCTTAAATTTATTATTTTCATCGTGAACGTTATATTTTTTTCTTGCTTTAATTACTTTTTTTAAAACAGGATGCTGAAACTTTCTTTCGACCAAAACAGTAATTGTCTTATTTGGTTTATCACTAACAACTATACCTGATAATATTTTTTTAGGCATTTAATTTTCCTTTAATTAATGTTTTTAATCTTGCTATATTTTTTTTAGTTTCTTTTATTTTTGCAGGATTAGTAACTTGAGTGTTAATCTTTTGAAATCTAAAGTTAAACAAATCTTTTTTGAATTTTTCTAAATTTTTCAACGCTTGATCCTTTGTAAGTTTATTTAATTCTTTCTTTTTCATTTTATATCAATCTTTTTATAAATTTTGTTTTGATTGGAAGCTTAGCTGATGCTTTGTATAAAGCTTCTTTCGCTACTTCTTCAGAAACTCCATCTATTTCGAATAATATTCTACCTGGTTTGACCCTACATGCCCAATATTCTGGTGAACCTTTACCCTTACCCATTCGGACTTCAACTGGTTTTTTTGAGATTGGAATATTCGGAAAAACTCTTGTCCATACTCTTCCTTGTCTTTTCATATGTCTTGTAAGAGCAACTCTTGCAGCTTCAATTTGTTTTGAGATAATTCTATCTGGTTGAATTGCTTTAAGTCCATACGCGCCGTAATTCATTATGTTGCATCTAGAAGCGTTGCCATGAATTCTTCCTTTATGAGCTTTTCTGTATTTTGTTCT
>CEUZ01176043.1_pt1 | contig 15969 bp, 21 predicted proteins | sample 361511 | NCBI WGS metagenome assembly CEUZ01 (sample SAMEA2622822, study PRJEB7988) | marine metagenome | biome: marine biome (ENVO:00000447); feature: surface water layer (ENVO:00002042); material: "saline water (ENVO:00002010), including plankton (ENVO:xxxxxxxx)" | depth 5 m
ACTGTGTTGATGCCTTTGAGCAATCCTACCATTTCTTCTGGCGATGCATTCAAGCTGAAATCATCCAAGTCTATATATTTTCCTTTAGGTATTACTAAAGCATGAATTTTTTTTTGTGGGTTTATATCGTGAAATGATAAAACAAAATCATCTTCGTATATTTTCTTACACGGAATTTCTCCCCTTAAAATTTTTGCAAAAATATTATTATCATCGTAACTCATTTTTTCCTTTTGTTTAATTCTTCCATTACATCTTCAATTTTAATTTCATTTGCCTCAAGGTATATTATCAAATGATAAAAAACATCTGCTGCTTCATGTATTTTATTTGTATCATTTTCCACGGATTCAACTAATTCATTAATTTCCTCTAAAACTTTTTCCTTACTTAAAGATTTATCACTGAGTAATTTATTTGTATATGATCCTTCTACAGGCATAGCCTTTCTTTGTCTTGCCAACTTAATTAGGCTTTCTAGTGTATTTAACATATTAAATTCTAACAGGTATTCCTTTTGAGTCCAAATATTCCTTAGCTTCTTTTACAGAATATTTACCATAATGAAATATTGATGCTGCTAAAACAGCACTAGCATTTCCTAATTTAATTCCATCAACTAAATGATCCAGATTACCCACTCCACCTGAAGCTATTACTGGTATATTAACTTTGGAAGATATCTTGGACATTAAATCAATATCATATCCAGCCTGTGTTCCATCTCTGTCCATAGAAGTAACCAGCAACTCACCTGCTCCACTTTCTTCCATACTTTTTGCAAATTCAATTGCATCAATTCTAGAATTATTTCTTCCACCATGTGTGAAAACTTCCCATTTATTTCCATTTTTTTTTGCATCTATTGCAACGACAATGCACTGGGATCCAAATTTTTTTGAACTTTCTACAACAACTTCTGAATTTTTAACTGCTGCAGTATTGATTGAAACCTTGTCAGCTCCACAATTAAGTAATTTATTAATGTCATCGACACTCCTTACCCCTCCTCCAACTGTTAAAGGTACAAAGCATTTTTTAGAGGTGTCTTTTACTACATTGTAAATAGTATCTCTATTTTCATTAGAAGCTGTTATGTCTAGAAAACAAATTTCATCAGCACCACCATCGCTATAAATCTTAGCTTGTTCAACTGGGTCCCCTGCATCTTTAAGATCGACGAAATTTATACCTTTGACTACTCGGCCATCTTTAACGTCTAAACAAGGAATTATTCTTTTTTTAAGCATTTAATTCTTTAACTAGTTCATCTAATTTTATATCGCCATCATATATGGCTTTTCCAACTATTATACCTTCAATATTTTTATTATTTAAACTTTTAGCTTTTTTAATATCTTCTATTGAGGATACTCCACCAGAAATTATGACTGGACAATTAGAAATTTTGGCTATTTTTTCTGTTTGCTCAAAGTTGGGACTGGATTTAGTACCGTCTTTGTTAATGTCTGTATAAATCAACCTACTTACCCCAAAATCATTTACATCTTTTAAAAACTCCAAAGGCAATTGATTTGAATTTTCTTTCCAACCAGATACTGAAAGATATCCATCCTTTGCGTCTAAACCTAAGGCAATTTTATCTTTAAATTTAGAACAGGCTTCTTTCAAAAAAGCCTTATCATTTATAGCTGCACTTCCTAAAATTACCTTTTCAACTCCAGAATTAACGTATTTTTGGATGCTCTCAAAGGATCTAACCCCTCCTCCTATTTCAATTTTTAAGTCAAGTTTTGAAACTATTTCTTCAATTAAATCGAGGTTTATGGTCTTGCCGCTCAAGGCTCCATCTAAATCTACTATGTGTAAATTTTTAAAGCCATAATCCTTATACTTTTTTGCTTGGTCAATTGGAGATGTTTCATATTCTGTTTTTTTTTCAAAGTCACCCTTTACTAATCTCACACATCTTCTATCTTTTATGTCTATGGCTGGAAATATTTTCATAGCAACATGTTTGTTAAAGTATTAGCAATGCTATATCCAAGCTTGGGCGGCACTGCATTTCCTATCTGGACTAGAATTTGACTTTTGGAACCTTCAAATATGAAATCATCTTCAAAGGATTGTAATCTTGCTAATTCTCTTGGGGTCATGAACCTGTTCTTTTCATAATGAAGGAAAACGCCACCATGATTTTCCTTAACAGTTCTACTAGGTTCATTTGGTGTACACCTAAAGTAAGCATCTGAAAATCCTCCGTAAACGGATCTTCCAATTGGTGTCTTATTTATTTTTTTTTGAAAATCTTTTCCACACTTAGTAAATATATGATTGAATGAAAGTTTTTCAGGCTTATTTTTCAAATCATCAATTGCTTCTTTAACAGTAACCCAATCTAGTAAATTACTTTTAAATAATTCTAAGTTCTTACCATTTAATTTTTCTTTATAAGTTGGTTCAGGAAATTGAACTGGATAACCATCCAATCCACCAATGACTATAACCCTAAGTCTTTTTTGTGGTACTCCATAATCTGCAGCGTTCAAAACTTTTATTTGAACGTCATATCCCAAACTTAAAAATCTTTTTTTAATCGTTTCAGTAACCTTAATTCTTAAACTGGAAGTTAATTTTCTTTCATTTGTTAGTTTATCTTTAATTTCTTCTAAGATCCTAGCTTCTGATTTTGAAAACTCAATTTTTGGCGTGTTTTTTGATTGTTTGCGCTTAAGTAACAATTCATTTTTTTTATTTTCAAGTTTTTTAATTTTATCTAACTTATTTCTTTCTTTTTCATTTAACCTTGTCTTGTCATGTTCCATAGATAATAGACCTTTTACGTTTTCCATAACAAAATATTTTGGTTTTATAGCTTTAACTATTTTGAAGTAATCTTCGAATAATTTCCCTCTTGGATCATCAACATCTCTTGCTCCAGCCATGCTATAAGCCTGACAAGGAGGTCCTCCGATCAAAACATCAGATCCTTTTCCATGCTTTATTATTTGATTTCTTATTTCTTTTTGAGTTATGTCTCCAAGTATAAACCTTGAATTTTTATTGTTTTTAAGGAATGTTTTTCCTGCTGGTTCCCAAAAATCATTTGATACAGACGTCTTATATCCAGCTTGAATGAAACCTTCATTTAATCCACCACAACCAGAAAATAGGTCTATGACTCTTAATTTCTTTTTCTTTAATAACTTCATTTATAAACTTACAAAATTTTCAATAATCTTTAATCCCATTTTATCACTTTTTTCTGGGTGAAACTGCGTTCCAAATAAATTTTCTTTTTCTATGGAACATACGATTTTAGTTGAATAATCAGTTGTTGAAGAAATAACTGTTTCGTCTTCTGGTATAAATTCATAACTGTGTACAAAATACATATGGGAATTATTTTGAATATTTTTAAAAATTTTACCTTCTTTAACAATGTTGATTTGATTCCAACCAATATGGGGAAGTTTATACTTTCCACCTTGGTTATCAATTTTTGATACTTTTCCTGCTATCCATCCTAATCCTTTGGTTTCTACTTCTTCATAACCAATGTCAGCAAACATTTGCAAGCCCACACAAATTCCAAGTAAAGGTTTTTTATTATTTATTGCAAATTCGTTAAGGCTTTCTACTAAACCATTAAATTTATTTAAAGCATTTACGCAACTCTTAAATGAACCTTGTCCTGGTAAAACAACCTTATCACTAGATTTAATTTTATTAAGATCTGAAGTAACTTCTATTTTTACTTTATCCTTAGCAACTTCTTTAAATGAATTAATTACTGAACTAATGTTACCAGAATTATAGTCAACGATGGTGACATTCATCAAATTTATAATGAACCTTTCGTGGAAGGTATCGTGTTTTTGTTTCTTGGATCCATTTCTAATGCCATTCTTAATGACCTTGCTAATCCCTTAAAGCATGATTCTATTATGTGGTGACTGTTGTCTCCATAGATATTTTCTACGTGTAAAGTAATTCCAGCTGCTTGGGAAAATGCTTGAAACCATTCTTTAAAAAGTTCAGTGTCCATTTCACCTAATTTTTCCACTTTTAACTTTACGTTCCATATTAAATAAGGTCTATTTGATACATCAATAGCTACTCTCGTTAATGTCTCATCCATTGGAATCATGACGTGAGCAAATCTTTTTATTCCTATAAATTTTTTTGAAGCTTTCTTTAAACATTCCCCAATAGCTATGCCCGTGTCCTCTGTTGTATGATGAAAGTCAATATGAGTATCTCCCTTGGCTTTCAATTTCATATCAATAGAAGAATGTTTGGAAAGTTGTTCTAGCATATGATTTAAAAAACCAATGCCAGTATCAATTTTATACTTTCCATTTCCGTCAATATTTACATCAACGCTAATCGACGTTTCTTTGGTTTTTCTTAATATTTTTGCTTTTCTCTTCATAATTTCTAATACGTATATATACATTATTTGCGTATATCAATATTAGTATCCAGCTCTTGAACTATAAAAATTAATATCCATCTAACAAATATGACAACGATTGTATTAGTTAGAAAAAACAAAGAAGTAGTAGTTGCTGGTGATGGACAGGTAAGTATGGGCAATACAATAATTAAAAGTACTGCAAAAAAAGTAAGAAAAATTGATAAAAGAAATGTTATAGCTGGATTTGCAGGTTCCACTGCTGATGCTTTAACTTTATTTGAAAGATTAGAATCTAAACTCGAAAAGCATGCTGGTAATTTATCAAGATCAGCTGTCGAGTTAGCCAAAGATTGGAGAACTGATAAATACCTTAGAAGGCTTGAAGCTTTGATGGCAATTGCTGATAAGGAAAAAAGTTTTATTTTATCAGGTACAGGAGATGTATTAGAACCAGAAGGAGACGTAATAGGAATTGGATCAGGTGGAAATTATGCTTTAGCCGCTGCAAAAGTTTTAATGGATACAAATATATCGGCAGAAGAAGTTGCAAGAAAATCATTAAAAGTTGCTTCAGATATATGTGTTTTCACAAATGAAAATGTTAATATTGAAAAGATATAATGGAAAAATCAAACGTAACAACATTAAAGCCAAAAGAAAAAAAAGATGATGAGTCTTTAACTACGTCTTTATCGCCTAGAGAAATAGTATCCGAATTGGATAGATTTGTTGTAGGGCAAAATAAAGCTAAGAGAGCAGTGGCAATAGCATTAAGAAATAGATGGCGTAGACAGGCTCTTAAAGGTGATATGAAAGACGAAGTACTGCCAAAAAACATATTAATGATCGGACCAACAGGAGTTGGTAAGACAGAAATTTCAAGAAGACTTTCAAAACTTGCTGAAGCACCATTTACAAAAGTAGAAGCAACTCGATTTACTGAAGTTGGTTATGTTGGTCGTGATGTTGAACAAATCGTAAGGGACTTACTTGAAATAGCTATATCAATGGAAAAAGTAAAAAAAAGAAAAGAAGTAAAAACCCAAGCTCAGAAGTTAGCAGAAGAAAGAGTCTTGGATGCACTTGTAGGTGAAAAAGCAAGTGTTGCTACTAGAGAAAGTTTTAGAAAAAGACTTAGAACTGGAGATCTTGATGAAAATGAAATTGAGATTGCAGTAAGTGAAAGTGGAAATATGCCATCATTTGAAATTCCAGGGATGCCTGGTGCAAACATAGGAATGATAAATATTTCGGATGTTTTAGGAAAATCAATGGGTAACAAACCCAAAAAGAAAAAAATGTCAATAAAAGAGTCATATGAAATATTAATGAATGAAGAGTCTGATAAACTAATTGAACAGGATAAAATAATAAGGGCCGCAAAGAACTCAACTGAAAATAATGGAATAGTATTCTTAGATGAGATAGATAAAATTTCTGCAAGAACAGATAGGGTTGGAGGTGATGTATCGCGTGAAGGAGTTCAACGTGATTTATTACCACTTATTGAGGGCACTACGGTTAGTACGAAATATGGACCGATTAAAACTGATCATATTTTATTTATTGCTTCAGGAGCTTTTCAATTAGCAAAGCCATCAGATTTACTACCTGAACTTCAAGGAAGACTGCCAATAAGAGTCGAGTTAGATCCACTTACAAGTAATGACTTTAAAAGAATTTTAAAAGAGCCTGATAATAGCTTAATTAAACAATATAAGGCCCTTCTAAAAACAGAAAAAGTTGATTTAGATTTTACAGAAGATGGGATTGATACTATTGCAAGTATTGCTACTGAAGTAAATTCAACTGTTGAAAACATTGGCGCAAGAAGACTTCACACCATAATTGAAAGGGTTCTTGATGAAATAAGCTTTACTGCAACTGATAGAGCTGGAGAAAAAATTACTGTTGATTCAAAATACATTCAAAATAATCTTGGAGAATTGGCAAAGGATACTGACTTATCTAAGTTTATTTTATAATTTTTTATATTCAAAATTTTGAGTAGTTTCATTTACTTGAACTTCTACTGCTCCATTTCTTAAGTGAAAATTTCTAGCCATATCAGTTAAAGGGGAAAGTGTAACAAGTCGATTTAGATGATTAGATTTTTTAATCATTTTAAAGACTTCTTTCACTATAAGTTTTCCTCCACCTTTTTTTTTTGACCAAACAGTATAAGCAATGGCGATTTTTCCTACTTTTTGATCCCTTTGAGCACTCTGTAAGAAAGCATCTTTGCTCATTAAATCCAACTCTTTAACTGATTTAGGTATTTTGTTTGTAAAGGCAAAACACATAACCGCATGTATTTCATTCTGATACTTTACACCATATATTTTTCTACCATAACTTGTTCTAAATTTATTATCTAGTTCTGGTCTTACCGGGTCTTCATTAATATTGCATTCCAATAAATTAACAAGTTCAGCTCCCTTAACCCAATCAAAAAAATTATTAAGTTTAGTTTTAATTTCTTTTTTTACTTTATTAAAATTTGTTTTATTTTTTCTAATTCTAGCTTTAATCCTTGGTTTAAATGACTTTTTATTTATATTGTAATTTATTTTCATTTTTTTTTTAAAAAAATACTAAAACTTCCTTTATTAAGGTCATTTACTTCATCAAAATTTATTTGTTTAATTTTTTGCATCAATTCTTGGTCATTTTTTATAAAATCTGGAATAGAATATTTAAGTATACTCAAATCAGTAGATTGATAAGGGTCATATTTGTTTTTTGACCTTGTTCCTTTACCAGTTATAATATTAATTTTATTCACTCCTTCTTTGTAATATTTCTCAATTATATATTTTACTTCTTTATTTGCTTCTTCAAGAGTATAGCCATGCAGATCAATTACTTTTTCAGAAAATATATTTTGTGTTTTAAGATTGGGGTTATCCTTAATTTCCACCTTTTCGTTACTATTAATAAATTTCTTCCAATCTTTTTTATCTTTATCTGAAAGTTTTTTGTTCAATTAAACTTGCGTGTCAACTAAAAGCCAATTTGGGCTTGAGGATTTGCTGTCTCTTGAAAATTTCCAAGTATCATGAACTTTTTTAATTTGATCTGGATTTCCAGAAATTATCTTTTTTTCTTTATCTCTTACTGTGGATATTATCTCACTTACAAAGTCTACGGTTACTTCAAGCATATTACCTTTTTGAATTTGATCTTTTATCTCTGATGATTTTATGCCTATAAAAGTTGTATCTGTTATTAGGCCTTTTGAATTCCTATCATTAAGTGCTTCGCTAAATTGAGAATATATTTCTTTATCCAATAAATATTTAATTTCTTTCAAATTACCCTTTGCAAAATTTGTTATAATTGTTTCATATGCAATGTTAGCACCTTTTAAAAATTCCTTTTTTTCGTTTTCTCCAAAAGTATTTACATCTAAATTTTTTTTGGGGGTCTTTTCGGGAAAATCGTGAGGAAAACTAGTGGAAATATCCTCTTCATAGCCACTTTTCTTACCTAAAATACCTCTTAATCTAAGAAAAATGAATCCAGCTATCATTGCCAAAAGTATGATATCAATGTATTCAAAACTATAACTCATTACTTAATAATATTTACTATGTTGCTTAATTTCAACTGACAATTTACACTAAATACAAATGAACGCACTTTTAATCTTAATTATAGGCATTCCTTTAATAGAAATTTACTTATTTATTAAGATTGGATCATATATAGGTGCGTTTAATACGATTTCCTTAATACTATTGACGGCAATAATTGGTGTTTGGTATGCCAGATATGAAGGATTTAATACGCTTAAATCAGGTATTTCACAATTAATGAAGAATGAAATTCCTCTTTATGAAATGATATCTGGAGCAGCTCTTGCTTTTGCAGCAATTTTATTAATTTTACCAGGATTTGCTACTGACACTTTTGGCTTTTTATTGATATTGCCAATAACAAGAAAATTATTTTTTGGAAAAATATCCAAAAAATACTCAAATAGTAATAAGAAAAAAAATTTCATAGAAGGAGAATATGAAGATATGGATGAAAAAAAATAATTTAGATGTCAATTAAATTTGAAATATTAGCAGAATACATAAAGGATCTTTCTATTGAAACTCCAAATATTGAAACTCTGTTGTATGTAAAAAATAATATTAAAAATTATCAAATGAATTTGGATATAACATCAAAGCCTTTAAAAAATAAAATGATAGAAATTTACACAAAATTAATATTTGAAGATAAAAAGAATGATACTAAAAAGTCATTTTTTGAAATCATTTATGCAACTGTAATAAATATAAAGGATGAAATAAAAGATAAAAAAGAATTAGAAAAAATGATATTGTGCGATGTACAAAATAAAATATATAAAAAAATAGAAAAGATTTTTTTTGGCTTAATAAAAGACTCTGGTTATCCTGAAATTAAATTTGAAAAAGAAGTTGATTTTGAAAAACTTTATAACGAAAAGTTAAATTAATAAAAATTTTTTTTTAGATGATTTTTTAAAAATTTATTATGATTTTCTAATTCTATATTTGAGGGAATTATAATTTTTTTTGCGTAAATTATTTTATCACTCATTTTTTCATTTTTTAAACTTTTATCAATTTTATTGAAATTAAGGGAAGGTTCTCTTTGATCTAACAAATTTATATATACTTTTGCTAATAATTCACAGTCTATTAAAGCAGAGTGTTTTTTTCTCCTAGAATTATCTATATTATATCTTTTGCATAATGCATCTAAACTTATTCCTGCACCGGGAAACTTATCTCTTGCAATCTCCAAAGTATCAATGACATTTTCATTGGTGATTTTTTTTTTCCCTATTAATGATAATTCATTATTTATATGGGCTAAATCAAATTCAGCATTATGAATTATAATTTTCTTATCTTTAATAAAATCCAAAAAATCATCTACTATTTCTTTAAATTTTTTTTTATCTGATAAAAACTCATCTGAATATCCGTGTATTTCAAATGCTTTTTCAGACACTTTTCTTTCAGGATTAAGATAGCAGTGGAAAACTTTTTTCGTTGGAACTAAGTCATTAAGTTCTATACAGCCTATTTCAACCAATCTGTGACCCTCTTTTACAGATAATCCTGTTGTTTCAGTGTCTAGTATTACTTCGTTCATTTTTTAATATTTTTTTTTTTAGTACTTTAACGCTTTTTTTTACAGAGAATCTATTAAAATTGTTTTTTATAATGTAATTAGATTTTTTTTTTTTTATTTCTACAGGAAGTTGTGATTTTTTAAGATTTTTAAATATTTTATTATTAAAATTTATTCTTTTTTTTAGATTTTTATAAATATCTTTTTTATTTGCTTGAACAAAAACTAATACATATTCTTTATATTTTTTACTTTCCAAGAGCAAAGGAATATCAAAAATTAAAATTTTACTTTCTTTGTTTTTATCTATAAATTTTTTCATATTTTTTCTTACCTTTGGGTGTACTATATTTTCAATTTTTTTTAGATTCTTTTTGTTTGCAAAAATTGCATTTGTAAGCTCTTTTTTTTTAATAGGAAAAGAATTAATATAATTTGGTAACTTTTTTTTTAGCTGAATAAAACATTTTTTATTTTTTTTATATATTTTTGATACTTCTTTATCTGCGTTAAATACCGGATAGCCAAATTGCTTTGACACGAAAGTTTTTCCTGATCCTATATCACCTATAATTCCTATTTTAATCATTAATCAAGTAATTTAATTGTTTCTTCATCTATTTCTGGCATTATTTTATTCCAAATAGTAAAAGACTGGTGTGCTTGATACAAAAACATCATTTTCCCATTCTCCGTTCTGCAGCCATATGATTTTGCTTTTTTTAAAAATTTAGTTTGCTTAGGATTGTAAATCAAATCATAAAAAAATTTATTTTTTCCAATATTCGAATAATCCAAATTAATTTCATCATCTTCTTTAAGACCAATGCTTGTTGCGTTAATTATCATATCAAAATTAGGTACCTCTCCCCATTCAACTATATCTATATTTTTAAATAAAATTTTTAGATCTTGTGCTTTTTTTTTAGTTCTATTACTCAATGTTATTTTAGATGGATTCATTTTATTAAGTGAAAATATTATTGAAGGTGACACGCCACCAGCCCCTAAAATAAAAATTTCTTTTTTATTTACATCAAATTTTGAATGTCTAAGTGCCAATTCAAATCCTGCAATATCAGTATTATGACCAATTGTTTTTCCTTCACTTAAATAAATCGTATTTACTGATTGTGTTTTATTTGCCTCGGGACTCAATTCGTCTAAAAATCGAATAATTGATTTCTTATATGGTACGGTTACATTAATTCCATCAATTTTGGATTCCTTAACATCTAAAATAATTCTTTCCAAATTATGATTCTCAAGCTTTTTTTTATCATATACTGCACTGATGTTATTTTTTTTTATCCAGTGATTGTGCAGTTTTGGTGACAAAGAATGCTCTATTGGGTTTCCTATGACAAAAAATTTTTTCATATATTTGTTAAATATTCTTTAATCTTCTTTATTGGCAAACCCATAATTGTATCCTCATCCCCACTTATATTTGAAAACAATTCTCTTCCTTCCCCTTCTATTTGATAAACGTTATATGCATACAAATTTTCATCTGTAATTTTAACTAAATATATTTCAAGTTCTTTTTCTGTCATTTTTTTCATGGTTAGTGCTGCTTTATCAGTATAATTCCAAATCATAGAGCCATTTTTAGAAATACAAACTGAACTGATCAAGTGGTGTTTTTTTCCATTCAATTTTTTAAGAATTTCAAGGGCATCTTTTCTATTTATTGGTTTTGAAATAACTTCTCCTTCTAAATCAATAACACTATCTGCGCCAAGTACTATTTCTTCATTATTTTTTTGACTAATTTTATTAGCTTTTAATTCTGCTAAATTTTTGGAAATTATCTCAGGTGTGGCTCCTTCTTTTAATAAACTATCCTTAATCGATTCCTCATCTATATTTGCGGGTTCAACAATACAATTTATACCATTTTTATTTAAAATACTTTTTCTTACTTTGCTTTTTGAAGCCAATATAATATCAAACATTTTTTTTTGTTATTTCATAAATTTTAATTACAGATGCTGCAGTTTCCTCAACAGATTTTCTTGTGACATCAATTATTGGCCAATTGTATTTTTTAAATGTTTTTTTTGCTTGCTCTACTTCTTTTTTTATCTTTTCAAAATTTGTATATTCTGTATTTTCTTTTTCTTTAATTGATGTCATCCTATTTCTTCTCAAATCATATAATCTTTCTGGTTCTGTTGTTAATCCTACAACACAAATAGATTTTGGTTTATTAATAAGATGGTTAGGAACAGAGTTTTCGTCTATCATCGGAATATTAGAAGTCCTGAATCCCCTGTTTGCTAAATAAATAGAGGTTGGTGTTTTACTTGTTCTGCTTACTCCTAATAAAACAATGTCAGACTGTTCAATGTCATCTACCATATTTCCATCATCGTGGTTCATAGTAAATTGTATTGCTTCAACTCTATTATAATACTCCTCGTCTAAAACATGTTGCCCGCTTGGTATGTTAGATGCTTTTTGCTTTAATATTTTAGAAAAATTAAAAATTAAATCATCTAATACACCGAAACATGGTATTTTTCTTTTTTTTGACTCATTTACCAAAAATTCAGATAATTTTTTATCTACTATTGTATATAAAATAATTGAGTCTTTATTAAATTTAGAATCATCTAAAATTTTAAGAACTTGATTTTCGGTTCTAGTAAATGAAAATTGTTGTATATTATATTTAAAATCACTAAATTGTGCTTTTAAGGCTAAAAAAATTCTATCTATTGTTTCCCCGGTAGAATCAGAAATTAGGTATATTTCATATGTATTAGACATGTATAAAATGTATATAACTTATTAACAAAATAACTGAAAATATATAAATTTAGTTTTTATTAATATTCACTGAAAAACCTTATTTTAATTAACATATTTAAACATGTTGAAAAGAAATATACATAATCCTTAATTAATACAAAAATGTAACAATAATGGCTATTTTATAGGTTTAATTTAATGTTAATAGTGTTGAAAAAAAGTTAATAAATTGTGACAAAAAAATAATTTACTTAATTCACAGGATATAAAACAATTACTATAAGATATAATTTATATTTAATATGGATAAACTTTCTAAACAAATACTGAATAAAAGAATTGAAAATAATCCTATATGGTTAATGAGACAGGCTGGAAGATATCTTCCTGAATTTAGAGAAATAAGGAAAAATAACCCCAATTTTATAAAATTATGTTTAAATGAAGAATTATCCACCGAAATAACTCTACAACCAATTAAAAGGTTTAATTTTGATGCAGCAATAATTTTTTCTGACATATTGATGGTGCCGTACGGATTAGGACAAGTAGTTGAATTTAAAAAGAATTTTGGACCAATTCTAGGTGATTTAAATTTAGAAAATATATTAGAAAAAAATGAGGAAGATTTTATAAAAAACATAAATCCCGTTTATAAAGCTATAAACAAAGTATCTACCCATCAATCATTAAAAGACAAAGATACGATAGGTTTTGTTGGAGCGCCTTGGACAATATTAATGTATATGTTTAATAAACAGTCCCCCAAAAAAAAACTCCCAGTAGATTTATTAAATAAAACAGATGAAATAAAAAAAGTTTTAGAAATATTAGATAAATTTTTAAAAATACACATTGAAAACCAAGTTAAAAATGGTGCAACCATAATTCAAATATTTGATAGTTGGGCCGGTTTATTGGAAGAAAAATATATAAATGATTATATCTATAATCCCACTTACAGTTTGGTTAAATATACGCAATCTTTAAATGTGCCAGTTATATGTTTTCCTAGAAACATAAAAAGTTATAAAGAATTTGTAAACGTTGTTAAGCCTGATGCAATAAATATTGATTATGAAGTAGATCCAAAAAAAATCAAAGAACAAATTGATATTCCTATCCAAGGAGGTCTAGATCCTAAAATTTTGCTAACTGACAATCAAAATATTAAAAAAAATGCTTTATTATATTTGGATATTTTTAGAGAACATCCTTATATATTTAACTTGGGACATGGAGTTTTACCTGAAACAGATCCTTCTTCAGTAGAATATTTAGTTAAAGTAGTAAAGGATTTTTGATGAAAAAAGCAAAAGCAATTGTTCTCTTTAATTTGGGAGGACCTGACAGCCTTGAAAGTGTACAGCCTTTTTTGTTTAATTTATTTAATGATCCAGCAATAATTAGCTTACCAACTTTTTTAAGGTATCCCCTTGCAAAAATCATATCAAAAAAAAGAGCCCCAATAGCAAAAGAAATTTACAGAGAAATGGGCGGCTCATCGCCTATCTTGGAATTAACAAAACAACAGTCTGATGAGTTAGAAAAATCTTTAAATGAAAGCCAAAATAACACTCATTATAAAACATTTGTAGTTATGAGATGTTGGAATCCTAGAGCTTCTGAAATAATAAAAGAAATAATCAAGTTTAATCCAGAAGAAGTTATATTATTACCATTATATCCTCAATATTCTTATTCTACAACGGGGTCGTCTTTAAAAGAGTGGAAGGATATTTGTAAAAAAAATAAATTTGATACTAAAACTTCTACAATTTGTTGTTATCCAACTGATAATAATTTTATAGATGCGCACATTGATGAAATAAAAAACCAAATAGGAAAGAATAATAATGAAAAGTTAATTTTTTCAGCTCATGGATTGCCTGAAAAAAATATTAAGAATGGAGATCCTTATCAATGGCAAGTAGAACAAACAGTAAAAAAAGTAGTTGAAAAAATTAATATTAAAAACCTTGATTATATTCTGAGTTATCAAAGCAGAGTGGGTCCATTAAAATGGATAGGCCCATCAACAGATGAAGTAATTATTGAAAATTCCAAACTTAATAAAAGCATAGTATTAGTTCCAATTGCTTTTGTATCTGAACACTCAGAAACTCTAGTAGAATTAGATATAGAATATAAGAAATTAGCAAAAAAAAATGGATGTGAAAATTATTCTAGAGTCTCCGCTCTAGGAACAAATAAAAATTTTATCAATAGTATGACCCAACTAATTTTAAATAAAGAAACGTATAAATATAAAAATAATATTTTTCCACCAAAAATTCAATGTCCACAAAAATTCAATCAATGTCCTTGTAATCAATAAATTTATATGAATACATATCTTTTATTTAAATCATTACATCTTATAGCGGTAATTTCTTGGATGGCAGGACTACTTTATTTACCAAGGATATTTGTATATCACGTAGAAAATTATAATAAAAAAGAAGCAACCAAAATATTTGAACTTATGGAGAGAAGACTATATTATTATATTATGTATCCAGCCATGATATTTTCATGGATATTTGGAGCAATACTAATTTCAATATTAGGTTTTGATAGTCTGTCATTTTTATGGTTAAAGTTAAAATTATTATTAGTATTGCTTTTAACTATTTATCATCTCTATCTAGGAAATTGTTTAACTAGACTTAAAGATGAAACAAACAAGAGATCTTCGAAATTTTTTAGACTAATCAATGAAATTCCCACATTATTGTTAATTTTAACAGTTTTTATAGTTTTTTTTAAGCCAATCTAGGGTTGAATTTTTATTAAGTAATATATATATATAACCTATCTAACAAATAAATATCCCACAATATGAATATTCAAGAATTAAAACTAAAGAGTTCTGAGAACTTAATTACTGAAGCTGAAAAGCTAGGAATTGAAAACGCTAGTACATTGAGAAGACAAGAAATCTATTTTGCAATACTAAAAAAACTAGCAGAAAAAGGAGAAGAAATTACAGGTGGAGGTGTTCTCCAATTACTGCAAGATGGTTTTGGTTTTTTAAGAGCAATGGAATCTAATTATTTGCCTGGAGCAGATGATATTTATATTAGTCCAAGTCAAATAAGAAGATTTGGATTGAGAACGGGTGATACTGTTGAAGGTCCAGTTAGAGCCCCTAAAGATGGAGAAAGATATTTTGCTCTTTTGCAAGTAAGTAAAATAAATTTTGAAGATCCTGAAAAAGTTAGACACAAAATTGCTTTTGACAATTTAACTCCACTATATCCAAACAAGCAATTAGTTTTGGAAGTTGAAAGCAATAAAGTAGAAAAGAAACCAGATTTAACACCCAGATTAATTGACCTTGTTAGCCCAATTGGAAAGGGACAGAGATCTTTGATCATATCTCCACCAAAGGCTGGTAAGACTATGATTCTTCAAAGCATCGCAAACTCAATAACTGCAAATCATCCGGAATGTTATTTAATGGTATTATTGATTGACGAAAGACCTGAAGAGGTCACAGACATGCAAAGAACTGTAAAAGGAGAAGTGATAAGCTCAACATTTGATGAGCCAGCACAAAGACACGTTGCAGTCGCTGAAATGGTTATAGAGAAAGCAAAAAGATTAACCGAACACAAAAAAGATGTCGTAATACTATTAGACTCCATTACGAGACTAGGCAGAGCTTATAATGCAGTTGTTCCTAGTTCTGGAAAAGTTTTAACAGGAGGTGT
>CEUZ01216821.1_pt1 | contig 15962 bp, 20 predicted proteins | sample 361511 | NCBI WGS metagenome assembly CEUZ01 (sample SAMEA2622822, study PRJEB7988) | marine metagenome | biome: marine biome (ENVO:00000447); feature: surface water layer (ENVO:00002042); material: "saline water (ENVO:00002010), including plankton (ENVO:xxxxxxxx)" | depth 5 m
GACGAAGCAAATCAATACTTCAAATAATTATTTTTTTAATTTAATTCCTTTGAAGCGTTTTTCAAATTTTGCAACTTGACCCTCTTTATCGTTTATATTGGTTTTTCCTCCTGTCCATGCTGGATGTGATTTTGGATCAATTTCAAGTTTTAAGGTATCTGATTCTTTGCCCCAAGTTGATTGAGTTTTGAATTTGGATCCATCAGTCATCTCAACTTCTATTTCATGATAGTCAGGATGTATTTTTTTTTTCATGATTAGGGTTTATATTCAAAGAAAAAACAAAGTAAAGTAAGTTTTTTATTTTTTTATTTCTAGCAATTTTTGTAATTTTTCGTGAATATTGGTATTAGAGGCAAGAATATCTTTTGATTTTGTAGACCAAATTTTTCCTGAAGGCTCTGTTATTTTTCCTCCAGCTTCTCTGACTAATAATACTCCTGCAGCTACATCCCATAAATTTAAATTCTTTTCCCAGTATGCATCTAACTTTCCAGAAGCAACATATGCTAGATCTAATGCAGCTGAACCTAATCTTCTTAAGCCCGAACATTCTTTTGAAATTTGATTAATTTCATCCAAAAAACCTTCATAAGCTCTTTTATGGTGAGGTATGCCAGATCCTATGACGCATTCTATAAAATTTTGTCTTTTTGAAACTCTTAATCTATTATTATTACACCAAGCTCCCATTCCTTTACTAGCCCAATAAAATTCATTAGTTATAGGATTAAAAATAATACCATCAGTAACATCATTGTTTACTATCTTGGCAATAACAACTCCAAAAATTGGGATACCATGTATAAAATTTGTTGTTCCATCAAGAGGGTCAATAACAATCATTTCGTTTTTGTTTCCTTCTATTAAACCTTTTTCTTCCATGTAATAGGAAGTATCAGGATAATAATATTTTAAAGTTTCATATATTGCTTTTTCTGCATTTAAATCAGCATTTGTAACAAAATCACCTATGCTTTTAGATTCTATTTGCAAATTTTCTATTTCACCGAAGTCACGAATAAGATTTTTTCCTGCCTTTCTTGCAGCTTTCTCGAAAATATTAATAGTAGGGGTTTGATTATTCACTTTTATTTTTTTGCTTTTTCTAAATATGAAGAATCATTTGTACTGATAACAACTTTATCACCTATTCCAATAAAAGGAGGAACAGAAGTTTTGATGTTTCTTTCTAAAATTGCTGGTTTGTAAGATGAAGCCGCTGTTTGTCCTTTTACAACAGCATCAGCTTCAATAACTTCTAAAGTTATACTTTCAGGAAGTACTATTGCAACAGGACTTGATTCATACATTTGGATAATTATATTCTCATTTTCTTGTAAAAATTTAGCCTCTTCTTTTGAAACAATATCATTACCAATTTCTAATTGTTCAAATGTTGTATTATCCATAAAAAAATACTTTTCATCGCTATTGTATAAAAATTGGCACTCTTTTTCCTCTAAAATTGCTCTTTCAACACTTTCAGAAGATCTAAATCTTTCATTTGATTTGGTTCCATCTATGATATTTTTCATTTCAACTTGTAAGTATGCACCGCCCTTACCAGGTTGAGTATGTTGTGTTTTAAGTACTCGCCAAAGTTTCGAGTTAATTTCTAAAATATTACCAACTTTTATTTGATTTCCATCAATTTTCATTGGTATTATTATAAATATTGATCATTTGATTAATTAAATTTAAAGCTTTTTCACGAGGCCTTTGAAAACAATTTCTTCCAACTATAGAACCATTACCTCCTCCTGCATTAATAGCTCTTACTTCATCAAGCAAATCACTATCATTTTTTGCTTCACCTCCTGAGAAAACAACTATACGTCTACCATTGAAACAACTTTTTTTTATAAGTTTTACTCTTTCTTCTGGAGTGTTAATTTTTATATTATTTTTTATAAAAACATCTTTAGTTGGATCATCTTCCAAATATGCAGTTGGAAGTTTAACTTTTATTATATGTGCTCCACAAAGACATGCCATATGAGCAGCATAGCTAATAATATTAATTGCAGTTTCACCTTTTTTAGACATACTTCCTCTTGGATAAGACCATAAAACAGTAATTAAGCCGGCATCTTTAGCTTCTCTAAAAAGAGCAACAGCCTGTTCTATTAATTTAAAATTAAACTCACTTCCTGGATAAATTGTAAAACCTACTCCTATACAATTTAGACGTAAAGCATCTTTTACGTTTCCAGTAATAGCTTGATCTTTTATACTACCTAAAGAATTTGAGCTATTGCACTTAAGTATAAAAGGTATTTTATTTGAATATGAGATATAACCAGATTCGATCATTCCTAATGGAGCAGCAAATGCTGACATACCAGCTTCTATGGCAAAACTTATATGGTAATGAGGATCATAAGCATCAGGATTAATGCTAAAGCTCCTATCTGGACCATGCTCAAAACCTTGGTCTACAGGATATATTATTAATTTTCCTGTTCCAGCTAATTTTCCTGAATTTAATAAAACTTTTAAGTTATTTTTAGTGTTCTGTTCATTTTCTTCGTACTTATCTAATATTTCTTTTTCTAAATTAATCATTTATTTTTTTTATATGTTTATTTATTTTAAATTTAATATTTTTTATATTGGATAAGTCTATTATACCAATTTTTGGATTAACTGTAACTTTATTTTTTTTGGCTATATTTTTTAGTCTTAATAAAGTTTTTCTATCTCCCTTTATTGACAAAAAGTCAAATTTTTTTTCTACTAAATATATAAAAAGAGCATAATTATTTCTGCAATCTATTAATAATTTAAAATCATTTTTATTGTATTTTGAAAGTAATAAATTTCTAAATTCTATGATCCATTCTGTGTCAAACCTATTAATTAAAAAATATTTAATAAAAAAAATAGGTAAGATTTTTTTATTTTTTTTTATAATAGTTAATATTTCAAAAGCTTGATTAACAGTACTAATATTAAAACATAAATTAGTTTTTGATGGATTTACTAACAAAATTTTTTTAATTGCAAAGCTGTATCTATCATTCTATTGGAAAAACCCCATTCGTTATCATACCATGATAATATTCGACAGAAATTATTATTAATGACTTGTGTTTGAGTTAGATCGAAAACCGAACTAAAAGCATTATGATTGAAATCACTTGAGACAAGCGGAAGTTTGTTAACACTTAATATTTCCTTTAATTCTTTTTTCTTTGAAGCATCAATCATTAATTGATTAATTTTTTTAGTTGTTGATTTTTTCTTAGTAGTGAAGGTTAAGTCGATTAAGGATACATTTGGTGTTGGAACTCTAATTGCAGTGCCATCTAATTTACCTTCTAATTTAGGTAAAACAATTCCAAGAGTCTTTGCAGCTCCAGTAGATGTTGGAATTAAAGAGCTTGAAGCAGCACGAGCTCTTCTTAAATCTGTGTGAGTTTGATCTACAGTTCTTTGATCTCCAGTAAAACTATGCACTGTTGTCATAAAACCAGATTGAATCCCTAAATGATTATCTAGAATCATTGCTATGGGAGCAAGACAATTTGTAGTGCATGAACCATTTGATATGACATTGTGATTTTTATCTAATATTTTATTATTTACTCCTTGTACGATTGTTGCATCAACATTTGTACCAGGAGCAGAGATAATTACTTTTTTTGCTCCAGCAGTTATATGACTATAAGCTTTTTCTTTTGATGTAAAAATTCCACTACATTCTAGAACAATATCAACCTTTAATTTTTTCCAAGGTAGATTTTTTGGATCTTTTTCAGAATAAAAATGAATTATTTTATTATTATATTTAAATGAATTCTTAGTTTTAATAATATTTTCTTTTAATTGACCATGAACGCTGTCATATTTTAATAAATGATAACTAGAATCCAAGGATCCTATTTCATTGATAGCGACAACCTCAATACCTCTAATTTTCTTCTCTAGAAAAGCTCTAAAAACCAATTTGCCAATTCTTCCAAAACCGTTTATTGCAATTTTCATATTTTTTTATTTTATATTTTTTTTAATTAAGCTAGTTAGATTTATTGTAGTTAAACCAAAATGTTCATATAAATTTTTATATGGACCACTTGCTCCAAAAGATTCCATGCCTACAAAGTTTTTATCTAGTATAAATTTTTCCCAACCATTTTTTACTCCAGCCTCTATACCAAATAAAATTTTATTTCCAATTATTTCTTTTTGATATTCAGAATTTTGTTTTTCAAATAATTCCCATGAAGGAAAAGAAATTACTCTTGCTTTAATTTTTTCTTTTAATAATTCAACTGAACTTTGCAAAGCAATTTCTACTTCAGAACCAGTAGCAAAAATAGTTGTGTCATAATTATCAAAATCAATAATAGGATAGGCACCTTTTTTAACAAGATTTTCTTTTGTATTGATATTTCTTAATAATGGTAGGTTTTGTCTTGTTAGTACTAAAACACTAGGAGATTTAGTATTTTCTATAGCGCATTCCCAGGCTTCAATTGTTTCAATTATATCACAGGGTCTAAAAACTTTTAAATTGGGAATAGCTCTAAGAGAAGATAAATGCTCAACAGGTTGATGTGTTGGCCCATCTTCACCTAATCCAATGGAATCATGAGTCATAACATAAATAATAGGTAATCCCATTAATGCAGCTAATCTTATTGAAGGTCTACAGTAGTCAGTAAATACTAAAAAAGTTCCCCCATAAGGTCTTATACTGCTATGAAGCGACAAGCCGTTCATAATAGCTGCCATTGCATGTTCTCTTACACCATAATAAATATATCTTCCTGAGTAATCATTTTTTGAAATTGGATTTAAATTTTTTGTTTTAGTATTATTAGAACCTGTAAGATCAGCAGAGCCACCAATTAAGTTTTCTAAAAATTTGGTAAATATTTCTAAAGATAATTCGCTAGCTTTTCTAGTTGCACAAGAAGTTTTTTCATTAAAATGATGTGTTTTAAAACTATTTATTTCCTGTGAAAGTTCATTAGATATTTTATTATTAAAGTATCTTTTAAATGACTGTTTTTCTTTTATGTTATTAAAATCTTTTAACCAAATTAACTTATCTTTTTCATTTCTTTTGTAAAAAGATCTCCATTCATCAATTAGATTTTCTGGTATTTCAAAAGCTGGAAAATTCCATTTCAATTTTTTTCTAGTCAGATCTATTTCTTCTTGACCTAAAGGCGATCCATGTGATGAAGAGGTACACTCTTTGTTAGGAGAACCATATCCTATTTTTGTTTTACATGATATTAAAGTTGGAGATTTATTTTCTTTTGCATTTATAATTGCATTTGAAATTTCTTTATGATCATGGCCATTAATTGATATAGTTTCCCATCCATAAGATTCAAATCTTTTTATTTGATTATCCGATACAGATAATTCAGTTGAGCCATCAATAGAAATTGAATTATCATCAAAAAAAACAATTAATTTCGATAAACTTAAATGTCCAGCTAGACTACATGCTTCATGGCTAAGACCTTCCATCAAACATCCATCTCCTGTAAAAACATAAGTGTAATGGTTAATAATTTTATCACCCAAACGATTATTTAAAATTCTTTCAGCTAACGCTATTCCAACAGCATTGCCTAAGCCTTGAGCTAATGGTCCTGTGGTTGTTTCAATACCAGATAATTCATTGAATTCAGGATGACCAGCAGTAGGAGAATTTAATTGTCTGAAATTTTTTATATCATCAATCGAAATATCATCATAACCTGATAAATATAAACAGGCATATAAAAGCATAGAACCGTGACCATTCGATAAAATAAATCTATCTCTATTCAACCATTTAGGGTTTTTAGGATCAAATTTTAGAAAATCTTTAAATAAAACCGTAGCTATATCAGCCATACCCATCGGCATGCCAGGATGTCCAGAATTTGCCTTTTGCACAGCATCAATTGATAAAAAACGTATGCAATTAGCTAAATTATTTAAATTTAATGAGTTTTTATCCAATTTAATACCTGAATTTACTTTTATCTACACTATTATTAAAATTCTTAAAAGTGACTTTTTTAATAAAAAAAACTATAAAAAGTTATGGATCATGAATCAGAAACTAAATTATTGGCATCTAATGTAAAAAAATTGGAAAAACTCATTGAAGACCTCACTGATAGCCTTGAAAGTAAGACAAAAAAAGTTGAATATTTAAAGGATCAAATTTCAATAAATGTAAAAAAAATTGATCAAATAATACAAAAAAACAATGCCGATTCTTGAAATAAATATTTTAGGCTCGAAAATCAAAATAGATCATCAAGATGATGAAAAAGAAATATTATCTAAATTGATTGATCAATTTAAAAATAGACTAACAGAATTTAATAATTTGAAAGGCAGATTTTCAGATAATAAAATTATATTTTTAGCTGCTCTTAAGGCTGAAGATGAAATATTTAATTTAAAAAAAAATAATATTGATAATAGTCAATCTTTAAAAAAAGAAAACGAAAAGATAGAAAATAAAAATAGTGAAATTGTAAAACTTAAAGATCAAATTACTTCACTCAAAAATGAAAATGAAGAATTGTCTAATCAAAAAAAAATATCTTTTAAAAGATTTAAAGATTTAAATGAAAGAATAGAATTGCTAATAAATAAAATTATGGAAAAAAATAAAAATGACAATCGATAAACAAAAAGAAAATTTAAGAAAAGTTTTAATTAATAAAAGAAAGGATTTAAAAAAAAATGATATAAATTCATTTATTAATTTAAAAAAAAATATTGTAAAAATTAGAGAATTTAACGAAGCTAAGGTCATTGCATCATTCATTTCTATAAAAACCGAAATATCAACCAAATATTTAAATGATTTTATAATTTCTTTAGGAAAAACAATTTGTTTACCAGTAATTTTAAGCAATAATGATTATTTAATCTTTAGAATTTACGACAAATCAAATAAATTAAAAATTGGTAAATTTGGTATTCCCGAACCAGATGAAACAAAAAAAGAATTAATGCCAGATATTATTTTAACGCCCTGTCTCGCATTTGATCTTGATGGATATCGTTTAGGTTATGGAGGAGGATATTATGATAAAACTTTTTCAAAATTATTAAAAATATCTCATAATTTTATTTCTATTGCTATAGCATATGATGATCAAAAAACAGATCAAGTTTATCATAATGAATATGATAAAAAAATTAACTATATTTTGACTGAAAAACAATTATATACACCAAAATGAAAATACTTTTTATAGGTGACATAGTTGGACGTTCAGGAAGACAAGCTGTTATAAAAAAACTACCTGGCTTAAAAAAAAAATATAATTCTGAAATTATAATTGCAAATGCAGAAAATGCTGCATCTGGCTATGGATTAACAAAAAAAATAGCTAATGAATTGTTTGAGCTAGGTATAGATGTAATTACTCTTGGAAATCATTCATGGGATCAAAGAGAAATGCTATCATACATAGAAGAATGTCCGAACATTATTAGAGCAATTAATTATCCATCAGGTGTTCCTGGAAAAGGTGAAATAAAAATTACATTAGATGATGGAAGATCATTACTAGTTTTACAAGTTATGCTGAGATTATTTATGGGATTAGCTTTAGACGATCCTTTTTCAGTTTTACAAAAAAGATTATCATCTGAATTTTTAGGGAAAACATCTAATGCAATATTTATTGATATGCATGGAGAGACTACGTCAGAAAAAAATGCATTTGCCCATTATTTTGACGGAAGAGTTACCTCAGTATTGGGCACACATACTCATATACCTACAGCAGATCAAAGAATATTAGAAAAAGGAACAGCTTATCAAACAGATGTAGGAATGACAGGTGATTATAACTCAGTCATAGGCTTTAAAAAGGAAAATCCAATTCATGGATTTGTGAAGGGATTTAGACCTGAAGGAAGATTTGTCCCTGCTGAAGGAGAAGCTAAAATATCTGGTTCTTACGTAGAAAGTGATGATAACACTGGATTAGCAACACATATTGAGTCATTCAGTATATAAATCATTTTCATATCTTGGACACAAATTACTCTTATATTGACTAGTTACGACTTGAAAATTTATAGACTAGTAATTGTAAATGGCTGGACATTCGAAATTTAAAAATATTATGCATCGCAAAGGTGCACAAGATAAGAAAAGAGGAAAAATATTTTCTCGATTAGGAAGAGAAATATCTGTTGCTGTAAAGAGCGGAGGCCCAGATCCAGAAAGCAATATTAGATTAAGAACAGCTATAAGTTCAGCAAAAACACTTAATATGCCGAAAGACAATATTCTAAGAGCAATTAAAAAAGGGGAAGCAAATGATCCTGATTCAAACTATGAAGAAGTTAGATATGAAGGATATGGCCCTTCAGGGGTAGCGATAATAGTGGATGCAATGACAAATAATAAAAATAGGACAGCCTCTGAAATTAGATCTACATTTAGTAAATATGGAGGTAATCTTGGAGAAACAGGTAGTGTTAGTTATAATTTTAAAAGACTAGGTACAATAGCTTTAAAGAAGGAAAAGTCTCAAGAAGAAGTATTTGAGTTTGCAATTGAAAATGATTCGATTGATTTTGAAACTACAGAAGAACAATATGTTATTTATTGTGATCCAAAAAATTTAAATATCCTTAATGAAAAAGTTATTAATAAATTTAATATAACAACTGAAATTAATATAATTTGGAAAAGCGATACGTCTATAAATATCGAAAGTGCAAATGCAGAAAAATTGTTTAAACTTTTGAATATACTTGAAGAAAATGAAGATGTTCAAAATGTATCTTCAAATTTTGAAGTTAGTGATCAAATTATGAATCAATTAACAACTTAGGAAGGATTTATGTTATGACAGCCAGAAGAACATGGAAACAAAGAGAAAGTGATGTTGCCAATTTTTTTCAAGGTAAAAGAACACCGTTGAGCGGAGGCAATTCAAAAATTACAAGATCAGACGTTATTCATGATGAATTGTTTATAGAATGTAAATTGAAAAAAAAACATTCAGTTGTTTCGCTTTGGGATGAAACAAAAAAATTAGCTATAAAAGAAGGAAAAACCCCAGTAGTTGCTTTATGTGAAAAAGAAAGGCCTGGATTTTGGGTAATGGTGCATAGTAGCGATTTAGAAAAATTAAAAAAAGAAAAATAATGGAACCTATAATAGCATCTTCAGAAGTATCATCCGTAGTAACAGATTTTTCTTTATTTTCATTATTTATTAGAGCAGATTTTGTTGTTAAATCAGTTATTATTATTCTAATAATTTCTTCAATATGGTCTTGGACAATTATTATTTCAAAAATTGTTAATCTCAGAAAATTAAAACAATTAGAGAGTGAATTTGATGAAATATTTTGGTCAGGAAATTCATTTGACGATTTATATGAAACTTTTAATTATAATCAAAATGATCCTAAATCTAAAATTTTTTGTTCTGCAATGGAAGAATGGATAAAATCAAAAAAAATTAAATCGCAAATGAATGTAAGTTATATAAATTCTTTAAAAGAGAGAATGAATAGATCAATGTTGGTAACTTTTAATAAAGAAAGTGAAATCATTGAAAAAAATCTTACTTTTTTATCAACTGCTGGTTCTACAGCTCCTTTTGTTGGTTTATTTGGAACTGTTTGGGGAATTATGAATAGTTTTCAATCTATAGCGATAGCTCAAAATACAAATTTAGCTGTAGTTGCTCCAGGAATAGCAGAAGCTTTATTTGCAACAGCTTTAGGCTTATTTGTAGCTATACCCGCAGTCGTTGCTTATAATAAGATTTCAAGTGATTTATCAAAATATTTTATGTCTTTAGAATCCTTCACCGACCAATTTTCTACAATATTTTTTAGACAACTTGAATCTAATTAATAATGATTGTAGCTGAAAATAATCAAAAAAGAATCAGAAAGAGATATTCGCAAATGAGTGAAATAAATGTCACTCCATTTGTAGATGTAATGCTTGTTTTATTAATAATATTTATGGTAACAGCACCTCTTTTGACTGTTGGTATACCTGTAGATTTACCAAAAGTAAAAGCTGACGCCTTAACAGATCAAAAGGATCCTTTAGAAATAACAGTTAAAATTGACGGTAATATTTTTCTTGGTGAATCAGAAGTGAAAGTTGAAAATTTAGTTCCAAGATTAAATGCAATAACAGATCAAAATACAGAAACAAGAATATATCTTAGGGGAGATAGGATAGTAGCTTATGGAAGAATTATGGAAATAATGTCAATTATAAATTCTGCTGGATATAAAAAAGTTGCGCTAGTAACTCAAAATCCTAAAGAAAAATAACATATCAATGAACATAAGTAACTTTGATCATTTTAACATTAGTTTATTATTTAGAAATGTTCAGAGTGAAAAAATTGGCTTTTATTTTTCTTTTGGTTTACATTTAATTTTTTTATTTTTTGTAATTGGTTTTCCAAATTTTTTCAAATCAGCACCAATACAAGTACCTAATATTATACCAATAGAAATTATAAATGTTACTGACACGACTTCTATACCAAAAGAAATTAAAAATAAAGAAATAGAAAAAAATAATAAAAAAAAAGAAATTCAAGAAAAGCCAAAAAAAAATAAATTTAATAGCATTACACAACAGCCAAAACCTACTGTTGATATTAAAAATAAACCAGAAGAAAAAATAGAAAATATTAAGATAAAAGAAAAAATCATTATAGAAGAAGACAAAAAAAATCTTGATGATTTAAAAAAAGATCTCATAATAAACGAGGAAAAGTTTGAGAGTTTGCCTTCTGTGAAAATTAAACCTAAAATTAAGCCAAAACCAACAAATATAGAAACTGTAATAAAAGATACAGATATAGAGGTTAAAGTTAAATCAAAACCTAAACCAAAAGAAACTTTTAATATAGATACGATGTTAAAGGATCTGAGACATGAAAAAAGCTCTTTAAATGTAGAAAAAAATGAAACTGAAGAAAAAGAAAAAATTAAAAATAAAGAAGAAAACGAAGCAGTGCCTCAATTATCAATAAGTGAAATTGATTTATTAATTAAGCAATTGTCTTCTTGTTGGTCAGCACCAGCAGGGGCGGTTATAAAAAAAGGGATGGTAGTCAAAGTTTCTGCCAAAATTAAGCCAGATAAGAGAATATTATATGAGAGTATTCGTATTGTTGACACAAATATATCTAAAAGTAATCCTTTTTATGGCCCAATTACTGAAAGTGCAACTCGGACTTTGTTAAACCCAGAATGTAATCCTCTGATGTTACCTACTGATAAATATGATCTTTGGAAAAATTTAACAATAATTTTTGACCATAGTATTATGAAAGGTTATGAATAAATTTTATGAAAAAAAATTATAATTTTTTAATATTATTCTTATTTTCATTGATTTTTTGTATGAAATCTTTTCAAGTTTTATCTCTTGAAGTTACTTTAACTCAAGGCACTATTAAACCAACACCAATAGCTGTTACTGATTTATATTCTACCGAATCTAATGCCATTAAAGTAGGAAAAAATATATCCCAATTAATTTCTGATGATTTAGAAAGATCTGGATTATTTTTACCTCTAGATAAAAAAGCATTTATTCAAGATATAAGTTCTTTAGCAGCACAACCACGTTTTGAAGATTGGAAAATTATAAAAGCCCAACATTTAATTAGTGGAAAAATTTCAGAATCTCAGGGCAAAATTGCTGTAGAATTTAGATTATATGATGTTTTTGCTCAAAAACAATTATTGGGAAAAAAATATGAAACTTCAGAAAAAAATTGGAGAAGAGTTGCTCATATTATTTCTGATGCTATTTTCGAAAGAATAACTGGCGAAGGAGGTTATTTTGATACTAGAATCGTATATGTTGCTGAAACTGGTTCAAAGAAAAATAGACAAAAAAGATTAGCAATAATGGATCAGGATCAAGCTAATCATCGTTTTTTGACAGATGGTTCTTATTTAGTACTTACTCCAAGATTTTCACCAAATTCCCAAAAAATAACTTACATGTCATATATTAACAAAGACTCTCCAAGAGTTTTTATTTTAGATATAGAATCTGGACAACAAGAAATCGTAGGAGATTTTCCTGGCATGACTTTTGCACCAAGATTTTCACCTGATGGCAAAAATATAATTATGTCTTATGCTAGTCCAGAAGTAGGTAATTCTGAAATTTATATCCTTAATTTAGGAACCAGACAAACAACAAGAATTACAAATAGTACAGCTATAGATGTTTCAGCAAGTTTTTCTCCTGATGGTAATAAAATAGTTTTTAATTCAGATAGAAATGGGCGAAGACATTTATACGTAGCAGACTCTAATGGGAAAAATATTAAAAGAATTAGTCGAGAAGGTGGCAGTTATTACACGCCAGTATGGTCTCCTAGAGGCGATATGATTGCTTTTACTAAACAAGAAGGAGGTCAATTTTATATAGGAGTTATGGAAAATAATGGCTCAAATGAGAGAATGATTGCAAAATCTTTTCATGTTGAGGGACCTACTTGGGCTCCAAATGGCAGATATTTGATGTATTTTAAGGAAGAGAGAACTGCTGAAGACGGATCTGGAGGTGAATCTAGTCTTTTTTCTATTGATTTGACTGGAAATAATGAAAGAAAAATCATAACACCTTTAGGGGGCTCAGATCCAGCCTGGTCGCCATTAATGCATTAAAATCTTCACATAAATTTAATATTAATTCAGGATATTTTAAAAAAATATTTAAAATAAGTTAAAAAATGATACAACAATGATGTTAAATTTAAAAACAAGATCAAGGAAAGCTTATTTATTATGTATTTAGGGAGAACATAATGTTTAAAAAATTTTTATTATCAATTTTTATTTTACTATTTGTTGCAGCATGTGCAACAACGCCAAAAGATACAGCCGATTCATCAGGCTCAGGATCTTCATCTTCATCTAGCTCAGTTTCTTCTTCATCAGAATCATCACCTTCTATAGTTCCTGGTTCACAAGAAGATTTAATAGTGAATGTTGGAGATAGAGTCTTTTTTGCTTTTGATAGCGCAGAATTGGATTCAGATGCTCAAGAGTTACTTCAAGATCAAGCAGCATGGATTAAACAACATGACGTCACAGTAACAATAGAAGGTCACTGTGATGAACGAGGTACCAGAGAATATAACTTAGCATTGGGAGAAAAAAGAGCTCAAGCAGTTAAAAATCATTTAATTAGCTTAGGTATTGCAGCAACAAGAGTTAAAGCGATTAGTTATGGAAAAGAAAGACCAGCGGTAGTTGGTTCAAATGAAGCTGCATGGGGTCAAAATAGACGTTCAGTAACTACTGTTAATTAATATAAGATCCTTAATACATAATTTGGTGTTATCTTAATAGTAAATTTAAGATAACGCCATATTTTTGTCCAAAATTATAAATAACTATATATTTATGAAAAAAATGCATTTTGTAGTTTCGATTTTTTTCTTTTTCAGCTTTTCAGCTTTTGCCGATGAATCTTTATTAGATATTCAGCAGACTTTAAAAAAAATTGAAAGAGATATTACAGATATGCAAAAAATAATTTTTAAAGAAAAAAATAACTTATCTTTCTCAACTAGTAATCAACAGTCAAATAATTCTTCAAATGAAATAACTATTTTTGACATGAGACTGAGAGATATTGAAAACGAGCTACAATCAATAAATCTAAATTATGAAAATATTTCTTTTGAAATTGAAGATTTAAAAAATGATTTAAATACAATAAATACAGCAATAGAAGATGTCATTTTATCAATAAATACAAAGTTAAATAATAAAAATACTTCTTCTGCAAATGTTTCTACAGATGATTTGCAAGAAAATGATTTAGGAACTGAAGAAGAAAATTCTCTAGGATCCTTAAAAATAAATTCTGAGGATTTGTCAGAACAAAATAACCCTGAACAGAAAACAATTTATACTTCTCCAGAGGAACAATTTCAAATAGCTTTTGATAATTTGAGAAATCAAAATTTTGAAATGGCAAAATCTGAATTAGAATTATTTATTAAGGATAATAAATCTCATAAATTATCAGGATCAGCACACTACTGGTTGGGAGAAATATATCTTTTACAAAAAGAGTATAGAGAAGCTGCATTAGTTTTTGCTGAAGGATATCAAAAATATCCTGATAGTATTAAATCTCCAGAAAGTCTTTTTAAGCTAGCTGAAACATTAACAAAAATTGAAAAAACAGAAGATGCATGCAACACACTTAAGCAATTTAAATTGAAATATCCTAATCACAAATTAATTGATAAGACAGAATTAAATATTCAAAATCTTGAATGTAGTTAATTCATTTAATGACTTTAAGTTTTTCTAATTTTAATAAAATTCTAAATAAAAATTTTTTTTGTGAAGATAATCCAAAATTAGCTGTGGGCGTATCGGGTGGACCAGACAGTATTGCTCTTTGTATTCTTCTGAACAAATGGTTAAATAGAAAAAACGGAAAACTTATTGCTTTAGTAGTCGATCATCGAATCAGAGCAGAATCATTCTATGAATCAATAAAAACTAAAGATTTTCTAAAAAAGAATAATATTAAATCTAAAATTTTATCAGTGTCTAAAGACAAAGTTCAACAAGGTAAATTAAGCCAATCTAGGAGTAATAGGTTTGAAAAATTGTTAAACTATTGTCAAAAAAACAAAATTTTTTATCTTTTTTTAGCCCATCATTTCGATGATAATTTAGAAACTTTTATTTTAAGAAAAATTGCTGGAAGTAATATTGAAGGTTTGAATGGTATGCAATTTTTAAAAATTTTTAAAAATGTACAAATTATTAGACCTATGCTTTCATATACAAAAAAAGATATTCTTTTATTTAATAAAAAATATAAATTAGAATATGTAGAAGATCCTAGTAATGTAGATATAAGATATACTAGAACGGCTATAAGAGAATATTTATTAAAAAAAACAGTAACTAAAAAACAAATTTATAATGAATTTAATTTAATTAAAAAAAATTATAATTCTTTTAGAAAAATGATTTTTCAAATATTAAATATTATTATCTTAAAAGCTGAATTAAATGCAGTAGTATTAGATTATCAAGAATTTATTAAGTTAAATATAGATATAAAAAGTAATATTCTTATAAAGACTATTCAATATATTAGTAATTCAAAAGATCAAATTAGAGCAAAAAAAATTATTCAAATGATTGAAAAAATTTCAATATTTAAAAAAATATCAATAAAATCAAACAAAATAATGATTTATAGAGAATCAAATAAAATATTTATTACTAAATTTATCTAATTCTAAAATACTATTGTGTTTTGTCAATTAATGCCTATGTATATTAGTAAGAATTCATTGATATGAAAAATTTTAGCAAAAATATAGCTTTATGGTTAATTATTGGGATATTGTTAATCGCTCTATTTAATTTATTTCAAGGTACATCAACAAATCAAGTAAATTCTTCAATTTCTTTCTCAGATTTTATTTCTGCTGTGGAATCAGGCAATGTTTCTGAAGTACAAATACAAGGTGATAATGTAGAAGGTTTTTTTGAAGATGGAAGACCTTTTAGTACATATGCTCCTAATTATCCCAATTTAGTTGATAAATTAAATGATAGTGGCGTTCGTATCACAGCTGTACCTATTGGTAAAGGAATGCACCCAATATTAAGTGTTATATTATCATGGTTCCCAATGCTTTTACTCATTGGTGTATGGATATTTTTTATGCGTCAAATGCAATCTGGTGGCGGCAAAGCTATGGGATTTGGCAAATCAAAGGCTAGATTGTTATCTGAAAAGGTAGGTAAAATTACTTTTCAAGATGTTGCTGGAATAGATGAAGCAAAACAAGAATTAGAAGAAGTTGTAGAGTTCCTTAAAGATCCTCAAAAATTTTCTAGATTAGGTGGAAAAATTCCTAGAGGCTGTTTGTTAATAGGACCTCCAGGAACAGGAAAAACATTATTAGCTAGAGCAAT
>CEUZ01214306.1_pt1 | contig 15946 bp, 19 predicted proteins | sample 361511 | NCBI WGS metagenome assembly CEUZ01 (sample SAMEA2622822, study PRJEB7988) | marine metagenome | biome: marine biome (ENVO:00000447); feature: surface water layer (ENVO:00002042); material: "saline water (ENVO:00002010), including plankton (ENVO:xxxxxxxx)" | depth 5 m
GTAGTTAAAAGACCACTTGAAGGATTGTATGTTAATCCAGTATCACTTTCTGCTCCTTGAGAACCTGTAGCTCCATCAACAAAGATAGGATATACTGTCTCATCTGTAGAGTTATTAGCTGAAACTGTAATGTTATCAGCAGTACCTGTTGTATCTTGGTTAAGAGTACCAACTGTAAAATCAAGAGTATTATCTCCGTCTTCATAAGCTACAGTTATTCCTGACTCTGTATTAGAACTAACCATAGCTCCAACTGTGTCAGCTATATATTCATTTAAAGCTGTTCCGTCTACAGTTATTGCATCTGCTTCTAATGTTCCATCAATGTCAGCATCACCACTTACATCTAATGAACCTGCATCAAGTTCTCCTGTAAGTGTAATGTTTCTAAAACTTCCAATGTCTTTATTACTATCTACTACAACTGCTTTAGAAGCTGCAACAGTTCCTGCTGTAACTCCATCAATTGTTTCTAATTCTGCTTCTGATATATCTGCTGAACCTATTACAAAACTTGTTCCTGTAATTGCAGTACCAGTTATAGCTGCTGCACTTGAACCACCAATAATAGCACCATCAATAGTACCACCATTAATATCAGCAGTATCTGCAACTAAGCTATCTATGTTAGCTGTACCATCTAAATATAAATCTTTCCACTCAGAACCTGAAGCACCAATATCATAAGTATTATCAGCACTTGGTAATAAGTTAGAAGCTACGTCTGCACTAAATGCTACAGTATCTGAAGCTGCATCACCAAAGGTTAAGTTACCTGAGATTGTAGCGTTGCCAGTAACTGTTAAGTTTCCACCAACTGCTAAGTTTCCTGATACATCAGCAGCACCATTAATATCTATAGTAGTTGCATTAATTTCAATCTCTGTGTCTGATACTAAGTCTAAGACACCATCAGCAGACTGATGAATATAAGTACCTGAATCACCGAATTGTAATTGGTCGGTACTTGAAAGAAGTAATCCTGTATCGGCTACGTGAGTTAGAGAGACATCTTGATCATCACCAAAGTTTATAACTGCACCATCAGCTAAGAATAAATCTGAGAACTCTAAAGAGCTAGTTCCTAAAGCAGCTCCGTCTGAAGCATCTGGAACAAAAGCTGTAGTAGCTGTAATTGTTGTTCCTTGTAACGTACTAGAACTTGTTATTGCACCAGTAGTTGTAATTGTATCTATATAAGCATTTTTAAAATAAAGACTTGACGTACCTAAGTCAACATCACTATCTGTAACAGGAGTAAGAACTCCATCTGATAGTCTAATCTGTTCTACTGCTGCTGAAGATACTTCAACAAAGAATCCCCATCTATTATTTGTACTATCTACAACTATTTTATTTAAGAAATCTAAATCACCGATAGTATGGATATTTCCACCTTGTCCTGCTGTACCATCGTGTCTGTGACCAGTCGAGCTCGCAGAACTAGAACTGTATGCAAATGCATTTACTAATTGATCATACTCATTATTAAATAAAGCTGCTGTGATAGTATCACCATCACTAAATGAACTTTGTCGTGTGTATGTTTGTGCCATATTTATTGTCTCCCTGAAGGTACGTAATCTACATAAATCCCATTAACTGTGTACGAATCATTTGTATTATTACTAAAAATTCTAAAGTAATTACTATGCCCACTTCCCTCTACAGTTTGTCTTGTTATCGGATCAGTAGGTGCTCCGAATGTATAACTTCCAGTTGTAAAAGTTGCATTAGCAAATAAAGAAGGTTTAGATACAGATAAGCTATAATCTGAAGGTTGTGGTATATTTGTATCTTCAAAGTCATATCTTATTTTAAAATTAGTATCTATATCTCCTTCTGGTGTTACTGAAACTTTAACGTATTTTAAAGTTTTTAATGTTCCTAAATCTCCATAATCTAAATCTGGTGTTTGATATTCAGCATTAATAGTTGTTTCTACCTCCGAAGGATTAAAACTATTACCTATATCGTGGTTATATACATAACCTGAATAATCTCCATGATAGTGCTTTTCGACTCCGCTTGAATTAAACCCTGAAGTTGCTGCTGCACTTGCATCTATTCCAAAAGTTTCAGACCATTGAAAGTTTGTAGCTCCTTGAGCATCTGTTTTAAGTGTTCCTATAATTCCTTCGGAGGCATCACCTGTGGAACTAGAACCATAGTATAAGCGATATTGAGATTTATCTCTAATAACAAGACTGCTTATATTGTAGCTTCCTATATTATCAGCTATTTCTTTTATAAGTGGTTGTATTGAACGTGTAGTTGTACTTAACTCTACGTCACCAATTCTTACTGTACCGGCTAATGTTCTTATTCCATCTGGTGCTAAGAATACTAAGTCACCACCAATCTCCTGAATACTCTTACCATCTAAACAGCCTATGTTTTGTGTAATTGGTTGTACAGCAATAGTATCGGAATTATTTATATTTACTAATTTATAAATACTATTCTTACAGAAGATTATTAAATCATCCCTAAAGCTTCTTAGTCCTACTACTTGATCATCTAATACAAGACTACCTGAACCCGTAGAAGAGAAATCATCTATATCACTTGTTCCACTATAGTAAATAGTATTAGGTGATGTAGCTGCTCCGGCTACTACTAAGTGTTTATCATGTATCGTACAAAATTTAGGATAGTGTGTTCCACTTACTGTAATCTCTTTAGCAAAATAAGTTCTACCACTTAATGCTCCACTTCCTGTCATTTTGAAGTAAAAAGGTTTCACACCTGATCCTTCATCGGTAATTATAACTTCTCCATAAGTAGTATCACCTTCATAAGTTACAAAATGTGCTTTACCTTGTGAGGTTCTAGCTGAAGCACTACGTCCTGTAAAAGTACTATAGTTATCTCCACTTCCAGAAACACTAGCTCTATTAATCTGTAACCAACTTGTTCCATCTAAACTAAAATATACATTTGTTCCTGAACAAGCTATAACTCCATCTGCGTATACATGAAGTCCTAAAATCGTATTATCTGCATTGGGTCGTGCTACACTTCCACCACCAAATACAGTAAATCCATTTACTCTTCTATACCCACCTGCAACATCAACCTCAAAATTTCTTAACCTTGTAGCTGATCCGGGTCTACGTAAAAGTTCAAAAGAACTAGAAGCTTTGTCTAGTCCTCCTTCACATGCTAATGCGTATGGTTGTGATGCTGCCATTATATATGATCTGTTGAAATATATTTAGGTGTAGGATTCATTAAAGATGATTTCATTCTTCTTAATCCTTGTTTATAATCTTCTAATGCAAAAGCTGCTTGCTGTGGAGAATCTTTAAACTGATGGAAGTGGTATCTTGCTCTTGCCATAAGAACAGGAACATATACATCAGGAAAAACTATTGTATCTCCATGAGCACTTAATGCTGTTGGTAAGTCCCAAGCAAAGAACCAAACTCTGTAAACTTTATCAGGTATTGGACTTACTCCAAACTTTCTTGCATCAGGGCTTCTTATAATATAACGTGGTGTTCCATAAGTTTGAGTATCTGCATCATCTACATTTTCATTTTCTCTAAGATGATCTTTCCATTCTTCTGTTGTAATAAATTTTAAATTTTGACTAGTATAAGGAGTACTTGCTCCGCTTACACCAATAGTAGTAAGATAAAAATTATCCCAATCTACTGAACCATAGTCTGATGTAATACTTGAACTAGATTCTTTTAATTCATACCAACGAGTTCCTGCTGTAGTTTCTACATAGACATTCCCATAAAAAGGATCAGTAGCTCCACTTTCTCCTGTTGCTAAGAATGACCATTGAGGTTCATCCATAACTATATCATTATAGGCTCTATTGATAACATCTTTAGCATGACCTTGTATTCCTATTGCACTACCAAAGTTTGCTGAAGTTAGTACAACTTCGTTAAGTTCTCTTAGTAATTCATTAGTTAGTTGTAAATAGGTTGTTGCCATTTTACTTTATACCTTGTTGATTATCTCTTTCTCGATTTTGTTTATCTTCTGAATTATCGTAAGCACCTTCAAATTCTGTTATATCATTGAAGTTTACTTTAGTTCCTGATTCGTATTTACCTCTAGGCATTTACTTCTCCTTTATTAAAAATTCTATCCCAACCTTCTTGATATTTCTGTTGGTTTTCTTTTGTATAAAACTTTCCAGATAGTCCTAATTTTTTATTTCCTTTCTTTTTATTTTTTAAAACTACTGGTTGTGAATCTGATCCTACCTGTGGCATTTTATGGATTAAAAGCTGCTTTAGTTGTTTTGTAGGCTTCGTTCTGTAAAGTCTTTGGATCGTCTTTTTTATACGTTCCTTTCTTAGTTCTTGCACGAACTGTTTTAGTTCCGAAGTAATGGTCCATTCTTTTTGTGTATCTTTTGAACCAGTCTTCTTGCCACTTTTTAAATTCTTTTTGATCCCAAGTCGTTATCATCTTATTTTCCTTTTAAGTGTAAGGGGGAAGTGAACACATGATTCCTTCCCCGCTTACTAGTTTCTATTAGTCAATCGCATAGAAAGCTGATACTAAAGCTTCGCTTCTAAGAACGTCACATCCGTAAACGTGAAGTCCTCTAACGATGTCACCAAAACTATCAGGATCACGAAGAACCTCAGTTTGTGTGATAGCTTGTGCAGTAGCAGCAGCACTAATATGACCTGCTAAAACTTTACCGCTTGCAGTTGAAGCAGCAGCAATGTTATTAGACTTGTACATATTAAAGCCACGTAGCTTTCCACTTGATACTAAACCATTTCTAAGCGAACCTTGACCCGCATTATAGTCAACCGACATTAGCTTTGAACTAGACTGAGACAGTTGCTCATACCATGAAGGTGGAGCAATGAACCATCTTCCTTCTTCAGGAACATTTTGTTCATCTAATAGTCTAGCCATGAAAGCCATAACATCTAAAGGATCAGCACCAGTTCCGTCAGACCCTGTAAGGTCTATAGAATTAGTACCACCTTGGTGTTGACCCATAGTTTGAGTCGCAGCAGCAGCATCTGCACCTAATACATGATCAGGTGAAGAGCTTGATACTCCACTAAATAGTTCAGCTATAACACCCTCATCAAAAGCATCTTTCAATGCGTAAGCTGCTGAAGAAGACGCTGCTTCTTTCCAGTTTACGTGAGACATTGATTTTTCAATATCGTCAACTTTAAATTTGAATGCGTTAGCTACGTCTACTACTAGAGTTTCTTCTGCATCAGTTAGTTTAGTTTGAGTAACGTCAGCACCTCTTTCATACTGATAAACAGTAATTGTAGGTTCTTTGACGATTCTTACGGTATCTCCGAAAGCAGATATTTCACCAGAATAATCTGTGTTTGTGATTGCCTCTGCAACCGAAGCTTTTCTGAAAAAGTTTAAAACCTTCTTAGAATAAACCTTCGGCATGAAGAAAGCATTCGTCTGTCCACTTACGGAGTTCGCAAAGTTACCATTAGTATCAGTTGATTGCTCAAATAGAGCATCTGATTGGTTATATGCCATAATTATTCTCCTCGAATATTATTACTAACTTTGTTAATCTCTGACTCTGCCTTCCCTTACAGCTTGATCAATCTCGGCTTCTAACCGATCATATTCATCCATAGGTAGGGCAGCAATCTCTTCTTGTGTCCATATCTTAGGCTCATTAGTGTCTACAGATGTTGTCTTTGTTGAGACTAATTCAGCAGCATCTTGAGCTTTAGATTGTGACGTTGGCATTTTCGTTTCAGAAGATTCTGCACTAAACCCAGTTTCTAATTTAAAAAGATCGATAGCCTTACTAGCAAGAGATGCATTATTGGGATTATTATAAATCCAATCTTTTATCTCTTCAGGTTGATCTTCTGCCCAGTTATGAAACTCATCACTACTACGAAGTTCTTCAAAGTCTGGATGTTTTGCAACTAAGTCTTTTTCAGCTTCTCGTTTTAGTAATTCTGTTTCACGTCCTTGCATCGCATCCAATCTTTCTTGCAATACTGCAACTTGATTTTCACTCTGCATATGAGCTACAGATTCAACCACTTCATAAACATCAGGATACTGAGATTTAAATTGTTCTAGTTCTTCAGCAGTCTTAGGAGCTTTATACTCCGGTTGATTTGCTGTAACTTTTTGTAACAACTCTGTTTCTCTTTGTCTAAAGTTATTTAGACTCTGATCATAATGCTTTTTAAGGTCATCATATCTTTTTTTATAATTAGGTCGTGAATAAGGTTTTGCCTTTTCCACTTCCGGTTCTGTTTGTTCCTCTACTTCTGAAGGGTTAGCTTCGGTTTTAGTAGGTGGAATAAATAAACCATCTGCATTCTGAGGATTATCTTCCGGCATTACATCTGGTGTATGCCATGATTTATTCTGATTATACAGGTTTGGTTTAGGTTCTTGTGAAGTTTCTTCGTTTAAGTTTGCTTCTGCCATTTTATTCTCCTTATAGGGCTTGTGCTATCTTCAAGGTAGCCTATTCTAAGAACGTCTTCTTAATTAGGGGCTTGATCTTACAAGGTAGCTAAAGGTTATTAACTTTGGTAGAGTGCCTACGCTAATAGGGTAGCTCTACCGATTCATTAGCCACTTATAGGAACATAGTATCTACGAGGACTAGCCTTTAACATTTCTTCTTCAACTTGTCTGTTAGGTTTTACAACATTAGGAACATTCCTTTGTGCTGTTTGACTTCCAGTAGTTTGAATCGGAACTGCTTTAGGATCGCCTTCTTCTTCAACCATGCCACCATAAGCGACACCTTGTCTTTCATCTGCTATAGTTTCTGCATCTTCCATCATCTGTTGAAGGTTATCAACTCCAATTTCTTCTACAGCTTTAGCAGTAAAGACAAATTCCCCATCCGATAACCTCGCAGGTATCGAATCGGACATCTCTGATCCGGGTCCTTCAATAGGACCAGAACCTGAAAATTCTGTTGCACTCTCGACTACTTGATCGAATATTTCACTTAGTCTGTCGTCTTTCTCAAGAGCACTTATTAAATAATTTCTATCTTCATTAGACAATGTTTGTTGCATTACATAGTCTACATAATCTTCTTCCATCTCCTCATCAGGAAGCATTTCTTGTTCTTCTTCCGGTACTTCTTCAACTTTAGCAGGAGAAACTGATATAGCTAACGCATTCATTTGATCGTCCATCTCTCCACCTTCTTCATATTGTTCTCTTTTCATTTCGCCTCCTGTGGCATTTGCTTTTCTAGAAGCTTTTTCTTGAAGAGCTTGTACGTTCTCATCAAAGATAGCTTGTCTATCTTGTTTAAATTGTGGTTGTTCCATTCTTCTTGGTCCAGACGCATCTATAGTTTCTAAATCTCTTCGTCCTGCTCTTTTAGCTTGTCTAATATTTCTTCGTTCTTGTCTGTTCTCTCTTCGTTCTTGTCGTCTTCCTGACGTATACATTTGTCGTTCAGCTCGTCTTTCATCATTAATAAAAAAGTCTTGTAAGCCATCAAGAAAAGAACTCATTTTTTCTTTGTATGAAGGTTCAGTAGAAACAATAGGACCTGCTGTCATGTAATTTTCTCTTGGTCGTCCAACTTGACTTCCGTATGTTCCTTTACCTTGTGGCATATTAATTCTCCTCTTTAGTCTCTAATGTTACTTTAACTTCATCCCTCAGCTTGTCGAAGTGTTCCACTAAAGCCCACTTCCCCCGGTTGAGGAACAACTCCTGTTCCGATGTTGCCACCACCAGTCCCTGTAATATCAGGTCCTTCTGGTCCTGTAGGTGGTCCTTGAGGGCTTTCCATGCCTGTGGGTTGTTCACTAATGGGGTTAGCTTCTTCGCCTGTTCCTTGTTGAGCATTTTGCATTCCTATAATTTGTGCAGCAATAGCAGCTTCTTCTGGACTATTCAGAATCTCTTCTGGGTCTAAGTCAAGACTAAACGCTAGTTCGCTTATTAGTTTAGACATCTTAACAAAAGGTGCAACAGCAGGATTCTGAGCAGTTTGTAAGAACATAGTTAATCTCTGTGATCTTACTTCTTTCTGCATCAGACTTGATGTACCCATTGCTTCGATTTCTAAATCTCCAACAATGTCTATATCTGATTCCATGAATTGCATGTTCCAATGAAAGAAAGCTTCTCCCAAAGGCTTTAATAAAAAGTCATCAATATTCTTGACAACTGTTTTAATGTTAAGACTTGATGCACCTAACAACATAGACATTCCAGATGCAGTTCTTGTCATACTTTGTACTCCTGTTTGACCATGTGAGTAACTTGGTATTCCTGTCTGTTCATCTGCAAGTTGTCTAAACTTGTCAAACATCATCATATTTTCAGGTGCTGTATTTGGAAATTTCAAACCATGTATAGCTTGTCCGGGCATCCCTGCTTGTCTTCTAAAGATTTTTCCCGGATATATTTCCATTGACTGTCCACCGACTAATGCTGAATCATCAACATCAAATACTAGTGAACCTGCCATAGCTAAGTTATCAATAGCCATTCTAGCATGACCATTCATAATTTGCTGTGAGTCCAACATATTTTCAGGAACTCCTATACCAAAGAAACTATATGGATTCTTTTCGTATGGGAATGCATGATAAGGTAATGTTGGAGGTGTGAAAGGATTAATCACAGCCCTCAATAACATGTCTCCACAAGTCCAAGCGTTAATTTGAACTTCATCTAGATCGTCTACACTTTCAGGTAAATCAATACCTACTTCACGAGCATAGTCTGCATCCATTACTCCCCAATACTCTAATATCTCAAAACGATCAGAAAAATCAGTTTCAGTATTTGCATCATCATTTAATATCTGATCTTCAAAATAACGAGTATCATAATTAGGACCTTGTTGTAAGCATTCTCTAATAGCATCATTATCAAAGTATGGTAAGTTTCTTAAACCACGTAGTTGACTTCTATTAAATTTATGTCTATGGATAATATAATCACACTCTTCCATAGTAGTTGCATTCGGATCAGGATAAAAATCCCAACAGCTTACGAATTCTATTCTTGGAACTCTAACATGATTAGGTTTGTATTCTCTACCATTCTCAGTCTGAGTCCATCTATGTAATGTTTTATTAAAACTAAATGGTCCTTTAAGTATTCCAGTACCTAACATAGCAGACTCAAATAAAGCATTTCTTAATTCTGAAATACCATTTGATTCTTCTATTTGATCATGGATTAGTTTTTCCATGTTCCTTGCAGCTTTTTGTGCAGGACTAACTTCTGGAAGACCTACTAAACTTTTACCTTCAGTTAAAACAATATTACCATCTTGATCAGTATAATTATCTTCTAATGAACTTAAAAAGTTTTCACCACTAAAGAATGTAGCTCCGGGTCTTAAAACTTTTCCATCACCTTCAAAGCCTACATCAAATGGACTCTTTTCTACTGGGACTTGAGATACATCAATACCACCTTCTTCAGGACCTTCAATTCCTACTCCGGGTTGATTAAGTTCAATATGAGCATCTCTAGCTATGCCCTCTGGCAACCTAGTTTCTTTAACTGATATAGGAAATTCTCCTGTACCAAATAAAACATCTATAAGTTGTCCATATGCTGCAACTGTTTTAGTCTTAGTAACTTTAATAAAAACTCGTGACTTCTCAGATTCTCTAAACTTAACCTTCTTACCATATAAACCTCTAAAGTTTTGATAAGAATTTAACCAACGAGTTTCATCACCAAGCCTAGCCTTTTCAGCATTAGCAAAACGATTTTTTATTAAACCTATTAAGTTTCTAGTCTGATCATCTTCAAGGTCTAAGGTTTTACCTTGCTCACCTTCTACGTCTGTGTAAAGATTATCAGCAGTTAGAAATGTATTTTCTTCCATATTAATATCCAAATGTAGAATCAGAAGCCTCAAAGACACGTTCTTTTAAACGTATCATTTCCGTAATCGGATCAGTCATTCTAGGTCTACTCATTATTAAATACCTTAATGCATCATAAGCATGATCCTGAGCATGCGTATCTACATCCTCAGGATTAGTCTTTGATAAAGGTATGTTTTGTAATTCTCTAATTAGATTAGGGCAAGTGTTAAATATTTGTAAACGTGGTCTACTTTCAGGAGTAGGTTGTTTTAAATATTCGTGTATCTGCACTTTACCTGCTATTCTATTTTTATCTGCTCTTCTAAGTTTGTGTCCTGCTTTAAGTAGAACTTCACCTATGGTAGGACCAGTATAACCTGTCCTTGCCCAAGCAGCCGTATCTAAAACTCCGGGAACAGAACGATACTCATCTAGTTCTCTTTCTGTGATCTGAGTTCCGAGTGCTTCTCCTGTAAGACCTTTTTGGTATAGTTCTCTATAAATGATGATGGTCTTATCTTGAGGATCGACAGCAGCCCAGAGACAACAGCTTTCCGAAGCGTAACCATAGTCAATCCCTTTCACTCTTTCCCAATGTAAGGGTAGTTCGTAGGGAGTAACTACGTGTATTAATGGATCAAATTCTACAAATGCTGCTCCTTCATTTACTTCCCAGTTACCTTCTAATAATTGTTTTCTTTGTATTGGAGGTAGTGAAAGGAGCATGCGTTCATACTCACCATCTTTTGCTAAGTAAGGATTATCCAATAACTTAGCCGGAATAAACTTTCTTGTTAAACCATCAGAACCAACAAATGATTTATTAGGTTCTGATTCTTCCAAGTATCTTTTCTTAACCCAATGAGCACCAACACCACCCGGGTTTGCAGTACAACGTAGATAAGTCTTAATAGACGGATCAGTTGTTCTAAGTCTGGAAGCTAAATAGTTCCAACCAAACTCTGTGGGTAGATGAGTAATCTCATCAAATCCTATCCAACTGTATGCTTGTCCTTGATAACGATAAACGTCTGCATCTTTTTCTAAGAAACCAAACTCTATCTTAGCACCACTTGGAAAGTTCCAAATCTTTTCTACTTCTCTAAACTTAGTTCCGGGAAAAGCTTTGGGATATAATTCTCTACTTTTATCTATGAGTTCTCTCAACTCTGGCATAGACCTTCTAAGTATTAAGGCTCTATGTCCTTTAACGTGGCAGTAACGCAATGGGTCTATTAACATTGCAAAACTTTTACCACCACCGGCAGCTCCTCCGTAGAGGACATCTTTTTCGTCTGCTGCCAAAAAATCTGTTTGTGGACCTTCGTTAGGCATAAAAGCCACGAAAGCATTTGTTGCATCTAGATGTTGTTGTACTGAATCAGGGAGAGAACTAACTTCAGATTCTGTTACTACCTTCCCCTGCCTTGATACTGTTTGTTCATCCGATGCGTTCTCAAACTTTTTGATTGTTGTTTCTTGTTGTTTGAGAATTTGTTTTTTGGATCGTAGTTTCTTTTCGAGTTTTTCAACTGTACTCCTCTTTTGTTTTAAGGCTTTTCGTGCAGCTATCTTTTTCTTTTGTTCAGAAGAATAGCTGTATTTAGATGTTGACCCTTTTGGTCTTCCCCCTTTCTTTCGAGGTGATCCGTCTTTGTTAAGTATAGGGTTACCGTTAGAATCTGTCAAGTATTGAGTTGAATTTATTTTTGTAATCTTCTTCTTGTCTGTCATACTTTTTATCTACGTGTTTCTTTAATCCCATGCGAGACATACTACGATTTGTACTCGCTTCAAGCCAATCTACAGCTACAGCTAAACTAATTTCTTGATCTCTTACCATTTCCGAAACTAGGTTTAGAGCATCAATCTGTTCTTGTATAGGCTTTAAATAACCTTCAATATCACTCTTTTCATATCCAAAAGGGATAGTTGATGTCTTTCTTTTAATGTATCCTTCTTTCATTCTTCTTTAGGGCAAATATATGTTCCCTTTTTATCTGTGTAACAAAGTCCTTCTAATGGTTGATAAACACTACAACTTGTTAAGAGTAATATTAATAATATTATTCTATACATTTATTGATTATGTTTTCTGTAAGCTGACTTAGTTTCCCAATCTTCAATAGCTTTGGAAATACTTTCTTCAGCTAACACACTACAATGGAGTTTAATGGGTGGTAGGTCTAAAGCTTTTGCAATGTCTTTATCTTTTATTTGCTTTGCTTCTTCTACTGTCTTACCTTTAAGCATATCTACAAACATAGTACTAGATGCTATCGCAGAACCACAACCATATGTTTTAAACTTAACATCTTCTATAAGGTCTCCATCTAGTTTAAGTTGTAAACGCATAACATCACCACATGAAGGTGCTCCTGTCATTCCTGTAGCTACATTAGGATCAGTAGGATCAAACCTACCAACTGCATGCTTCTCAGGTTCTTTGAGTACACTTTCAAATCTGTCAATTACTTGTTGTGAATATGCCATTACCACAGTCCCCATAAAGTTACTAGTAAGACAGTTAATACTAGTATCTGTTCTATTGTCATTACTTACGTTTAACTAAACTAAGGACTCTATCTTTAATACTATTAAATGTATCAGGTCTATACTTTCTAAGTAAAGCTCCACCGATAACTGCTATAATAACTATTAATATTAATGTATCCATTATTTACTCCTTTTCTTCTTAATGAAGGGTTGTACTAGAAGGTACAAAATAACTATCTAATATACCTACAACAGTAATACCCTCTTCCAAAGCAACAAGTTCTGCTTCTTCCCAAGAACTAGCAATTATGTTTGGTCCAGAATGAGGTTTATTTTCTACTGTAATTTCTGTTAGAAATATCTTCATGTCTCTTCTTTTTCTCTTCCAGAAGCTTCTTCCACATAAGGTTGTTCGCTTCCAATTTCTGTTTCTGAGTTTCCTGTTTCTTCATATTCAACTTCCTGTGCCTCTATATCTATAGGGGCTTTGTCTGGCATTAAGAATATACCACCAGATACTTGATGATTAATATCTAAAGTCTCTGATTTAGAAACTCCAACTCTGTCTAATAAAGACTGAGCAGCAGTAAGCTTATTACTAGCTTGAGGTATAGGCTTATCAGATTCCATTATCTCTAAAAGTTTAAAAGCTGCTTTCGGAGCATTGTGAGCTAACACATCCTTGGTTAGCTCTAACACTTCGTTCTTTAAAGCTTTTAAAACTTGGTAGTGTCCACCAGAATAACCTGCCAAAGCTGCTGCTTGTTTAGCATCTCCTTGGGTTTCCACTAGACTATCAAGAAATAACTGTTGTTTTTCTGTAAGTTCTCTAGGCTTTGATAATGAGGGTAGTATACTGCTCATGTAAACCAGTATACATCCCTATGCTAAAAAGTCAAGAAGGACTTGACAGAATCTTCTCTAGACTGTATAATGAGGCTTGTCCGGTAGGCAGGTTAGTACCTATAGGATGCACACCACTTTATAGACTTTATAGCCTGCTCAGTCTTAGGCAATCTCTCCCTCTCTTCCTTTATAGTCTTTAAAGCCCGACATTTCTAGTTTACACCCATTTTAGTTTAAAATATTCAACCACACTATAGATATATATGGAGGGTGGTATGGTCTCCTGCATACCCTTATAGACCAGATTGAGGGAGCAAGCTCAGAACTTACACAAGACTTTATAAGCTAATTAATCTAAGCAGGATTGAGATGTAAGCTTCTCTTTAGTCTTACAGACTTTGGAAGTGTCGTAGTCTTGGAAAGATTCTAAGCTTGCTGAATTTAAAAGTTTGTATTAATCCAAAGGCAATCTAGCATTTATCTACAGCAATCACCACCCAATGTGCCATTAGGCAAATTACTTTTAAATTCAAAGTTCTTACTTGATAAATGAAGATAAGTAGAGGTTGAGATTAGCGACATAGCTCTTCGTCTACTACAAAAATTACCTAGTTTACAAAGATTGTAAAGTTTATAATGTCCATATTCAATAAATAAACTTTGTAGACTTTACAGTAAATCAAGAACTTAGGTAATTTTTGTAGTTATTTATATCTACTCCGCATCTCATATTATATTCCCCTTATCTTCATTGGTGTTATAGTAAACAGCAATTCCACATATTATAAAATCACCCTTAAATTTAGCTGTATCTATCACACGATTTTACTACTAGGTATTAGGAAACTGCTGATAGTATAAGTATGCAAATTCACGTTCTCCTGTTGCATGCTATCATCGAATTCCTTACAGTTTCTTAGTGATTTTCTAAAGTTAATTAGTATTAGAATAGATTTATCCTTTTATAATTTATACATTGAAAAGGATTTCGAATTCAAGTCAAGAGTCAAGATTCTGTAACAGCTAAAGCTTAACAGACTCTAAAGACTGCTCTTGTACTTGATTTCTAACTATCCTTTTTTAACCATTACTAAATTAACAAGGAAAAATCTATGATACTAATTACTTTTGAAAACCAAGAAACTTTGGAATTCAATGACAGATTTACAGCAGAAGTTCATGTTGATACTTATACATCAGCAGGAATACCTGTAGTAAAAGTCAGGTGTGATGATACATCTGATTCAAGTGCAATTTCACAATACGTGGAATTGTGTAACAATAACATCCAATAAACCTAAGGAGGTATAATATGGATACTGCGTTTGACATAAATAAAATAGACGAAGAGCGTCTATCTCAACCTGCTACTTATAATCAAGTAAGAGCTTTGAGTTTTAAATTTGCCAAAAGAAAGAATGGCACAATGGATTGGAAATTGCAGAAGCAATTGTTAGGTTGCCTTTATGGATTAATTAAAGCCAACAAACTAACCTTTCAGCAAGCTAATACTCTGTTCTCAAAGAAGGCACTTCCAAAGGTCTTTAAAGACATGATAAATGCTTACATAGAAAGCAATCCTGAAGCTTAGTTAATTAGCTAAAGAAAAAGAGTAAGTTCTGAAAAGGGCTTGCTCTTTTTTTATGTCTATAAGGGTTACTAAGTAGGCTTTACATCCTGTAAAGTCTTCTTTTTTTAAGGAGACCATACCATATTAAGTATCCTATTCTTATTAAAGAAATAGGACCTCTATTCCGAAAATGAAATTTGAATTGGGGCAACAGGTGGAGGGCGTGTTAATAAGCTGTGGATAACTTGTTAATAAGCTGTTTAAAAGCTGTTAAAAAGCTGTGAAAGTTTTAAAATTTACTTAGAAAACTTGGGTGGTATATTAAAAACTAATTAAACTTATGCCTTGTTTAAATTTTTTATTTCAAGACAGCATCTCTTTAATATATTTTCTGCCCTATATTGTCCTAAGAGATAGTGGATTTTGTCGCCAAAATTTGCTAGAATTTTAAAGGCTAGGCAGAGCGACCTAGCGGTTATATCTTTAAAGATTTTACAAAACAACAAGTCTTTAATATATTTCCTGCCGTATATTATCTTAGAGTATGCTTGCAATTTCCACCGAAATTTGCTAGAATTTTAGGGTCTCGGCAGACAGGCAATTTTATAAACTAATAAACCTAAGGAGGTTAAAATGGAAAAGGTTAAGATTATACAAGATTGGGATTTAGTTGAAAGACTATTAGAAGAGATTGAAGAAAATAATAATAGTGAGGAGGACTAATGAACTTTAGAACACATGACTTGGCATTTAACCATTATCAAAACAAAGGTTTCAAATATAATAAATCCATGAGTATCAAAGAAGATAAGTGGTTTATATTTAACAAGGGCAAAAGCTATGTAGTTATAACTCCTAAATATGACAGCATATTAGGAACTAAATGGATAGCTAGAGCATGGTCTTAGCCTTAAAGTATTATATGCTTGCAATCTGTGGCAAGATGTGGTAGACTTTTTAGGCTTCGGCAGACTGGTTTCTTTAAGAAACTTTTTAATAATAATACCTGAGGAGGTAAATAAAGATGAGTAATATTACTTATACTAGAAAAGGTAGTGCGACTACTAGAAAAATCGCAGATGCTCCACAATCAGTACAAGCTGTATGGAATCAGGCTTCTGATTTGGGAGTGAATGTTCTTAGAGTTAGAGTTGCTCAAGAGAGAAACGAAATAACTCAAGGAAATACTTTTGATGGCTATCATCAAGGTAAAGTATCTCTTTAC
>CEUZ01029152.1_pt1 | contig 15942 bp, 11 predicted proteins | sample 361511 | NCBI WGS metagenome assembly CEUZ01 (sample SAMEA2622822, study PRJEB7988) | marine metagenome | biome: marine biome (ENVO:00000447); feature: surface water layer (ENVO:00002042); material: "saline water (ENVO:00002010), including plankton (ENVO:xxxxxxxx)" | depth 5 m
TTTTAAAAATGAATAGGTCTTTTTTCTACTGCCAAAGCTGCTTCCTTGATAGCCTCGGTATGAGTAGGATGGGCGTGGCATGTTCTTGCGATATCTTCTGCACTAGCACCAAATTCCATTGCTATAGCCATTTCGGCAATCATGTCTCCACTGTGTGGACCTATTATATGCACTCCTAAAACTTTATCAGTTTTTGAATCCGCCAAAATTTTTACAAAACCTTCTGTTTCATTGTTAACCTTTGCTCTAGAATTAGCTATAAAAGGAAATTTTCCAATTTTATAATTTATATTAGAATCTTTAAGCTGTTCTTCAGTTTTCCCTACTGCGGCTACTTCAGGAGAAGTATATATAACACCCGGTACAACATTGTAGTTTACATGACCGGATTGTCCCGCAAGTATCTCTGCAACGGCAATCCCTTCCTCTTCTGCTTTGTGAGCTAACATTGGTCCCTTGATAACATCTCCTATAGCAAAAACATTTGGAATAGAAGTTTGAAATTTTTCGTTAATTTCTATTCTTCCTTTTTCATCTTTTCTAACACCAATTTTTGATAAATTAAGACCTTCCGTGTACGGTCTTCTCCCCACAGAAACCAAAACTTTATCGCAGTCTATGCTTTCTTTTACTTTGGTTTTGTTATTAGTAAACTCTACAATAAGTTTATCTTTTAAATTTTTTACAGATGTTACTTTGTTATTTAACTTAAATTTAATTCCCTGTTTTGTTAAAATTTTTTGAAACTCTTGAGAAATTTCTCTATCCATACCCGGGGTGATATGATCTAAATACTCGACTACTGTAACTTTTGAACCTAATCTTGTCCATACAGAGCCCATTTCAAGTCCAATATAACCGCCTCCTATTACAACTAGATTTTCTGGAACTTTTTCTAACGAAAGTGCACCCGTAGATGAAACTATATTTTTTTCATCAATATTAATACCCGCTAAAGAGGCAGACGAAGAACCTGTGGCAATTACAATATTTTTTGATTTGTAGGAAGTTTTTTTTCCATTTTCATAAACAATAACATTATTTTTTGAAGCAAGAGTTCCTTTTCCTTTAATATAAGAAATCTTGTTTTTTTTAAATAAAAATTCAACTCCTTTTGTTAAAACTTGTATTGATTTACTTTTGTTCGCCATCATCTTTTTTAAGTTTAATTTAGTATTCGCGAACTCTATACCCAAATTGTTAAAACTATTTTTTGCTTTATGATACAGTTCAGAAGAATTTAAAAGACTCTTTGATGGTATACAGCCCACATTTAAACATGTTCCGCCTAAAGTGCCTCTCGACTCAATACATCCTGTTTTTAATCCAAGCTGAGCAGCTCGTATAGCACACACGTAGCCCCCAGGTCCTCCCCCTATTACTAATAGATCAAAATTATCTTCCATATTTAAACGTTTAAAAAAAGCCTTTCCGGCTCTTCTAGAAGGTCTTTAATATTCTTTAGAAATGAAACCGCTTCTTTTCCATCGATGATTCTGTGGTCATAAGACAAAGCCAAATACATCATTGGCCTAATGATTATGGAGCCATTTTTAGCTATTGGTCTTTCTATTATATTGTGCATACCTAACACTCCTGACTGCGGCGGATTTAATATTGGAGTAGAAAGCATTGATCCATAAATGCCACCATTAGTAATAGTAAAAGTACCGCCTTGCAAATCTTCTATGGTAATATTTCCATTCCTTGCTTTTTCGCCAAGAGATCCAATATTTTTTTCTATGTCTGCAAAAGACATCTCGTCTGGATCTCTTAACACCGGAACCACCAAACCTCTGTCTGTTCCAACTGCAAAACTGATATTATAGTAGTTTTTGTAAACTATTTCATTTTCTTGTATTTCGGCATTAACAGCGGGAAAATTTTTTAATGCAAAAATAGATGCTTTTACAAAAAACGACATAAAGCCTAGTTTAACTGAATGTTTTTTTTGAAATTCATCTTTATAATTGTTTCTCATTTCAATAATATTAAACATATCAACTTCATTAAAAGTACTTAACGTGGCAGCGTTGTTTTGTGCTTCTTTAAGTCTTTTTGCTATAGTCATTCTCAGCCTGGTCATCTTTATTCTTTCTTCCAGTCCGTGAGTTTGTTTTCTCTTGTTTGGAGCAGGTCTAGAACTCATAAGATTCAAGAGATCCTCTTTCAAAATTGTTCCATGTTTTCCGCTACCTGATATTTGATCAAGGCTAATATTTTTTTCCTTAGCCAGCTTTCTTGCAGATGGTGATACTGATTTTGTTTTTTTAAAAGATTTAACTACATTTTCTTTCTTATTCTTATATTCATTATCTAAAACAAGCGCCGTTTCTTCCTGAGAATGATTGGTATCTTGAACATCATTTAAAATTAATGTTTCTAAATTTTTAGCACCAGTTTGAAGTTTCTTTTCAACTTTTTTCTTTTCTTTAACCGGCTTTTCATAGAGAGAAATCTGCTCAGGATTTTTTTGTTCTTCTTTTTTTTTGTTTGGAGGAATATATTCTTTTTCTTTTTTTTCAATAACCGATTCTTTTGAAGACTCACCAACGCTTCCTAGGAGAGCGCCGACTTCGACTGTTTCTCCTTCTTGTGCAGCTATTTTTTCCAAAACACCACTTGAAGGTGATGGGACTTCAACATTTACCTTGTCTGTCTCCAACTCTACCAAAGGTTCGTCAGAACCTACTTGTTCTCCAACCGATTTCAGCCACTTGGAAACCGTAGCTTCAGTTACTGATTCGCCTAAAGTGGGAACTATTATTTTTTCCGACATCTAATTACCTAAAACCTTTTCTAATATTTCTTTTTGTTCTGCAAGATGTTTGTTTAAATTTCCGGTAGCAGGCGATGCCGCAGCATTTCTGCCTATATATTTAATATTTTCGCCTTTTACTTGAATAATTTTCAAAGTTCTATCAATAAAATGTCTCGCTGTATTCCAGGCCCCCATATTCATTGGTTCTTCCTGGCACCAAAAAAATTTGGCATTCTTATATCGTTTTAATTCTTTACCGAGTTGTTTCACAGGAAATGGATATAACTGTTCTATTCTAATAAAAACTGTTGTGTCATTTTTGACTTTTTCTCTTGCCTCAACCAAATCAAAATAAACCTTTCCGGAACACATAACCACTTTCTTTATTTTGTTATCTTTTTTTAATTTAATTAGCTTTGAACTGTTTAGATAGGCATGATCCTCAAGAATTCTATGAAAATAATTTTTTTTTGTAAAATCATCAAGATATGAAATACATTTTTTGTGCCTCAATAATGACTTGGGTGTCATAATTATTAAAGGTTTTCTAAAATCTCTATGCATCTGTCTTCTAAGCACATGAAAATAGTTCGCTGGAGTTGTACAATTTACAACCTGTAAATTTTCTTGAGCACACAATTGTAAAAATCTTTCCAGTCTAGCGGAAGAATGTTCGGGTCCTTGACCTTCGTATCCATGTGGCAGAAGCATTACCAGGCCGCTTGCTCTTGACCATTTTGATTCTCCTGAAGCAATGAATTGATCAATAACAACCTGCGCACCATTTGCAAAATCCCCGTATTGTGCTTCCCAAATAACTAAAGTTTCAGGCTCTGACAAAGAATAACCAAATTCAAAACCCAAAACTCCTAGTTCTGATAAAAGACTATCAATAATTTCAAAATTTTTTTGTTTTTTAGATACATTGCGCAAAGGAACATATCTGTCATGACTATCTTGGTCCCTCAATACAGAATGTCTTTGGCTAAAAGTTCCTCTTCCAGAATCTTGGCCGGAAAGCCTTACAGAAAAACCTTCTTTTAGAAGTGTTGCAAAAGCTATCAGTTCTGCTGTAGCCCAATCAATTGGCTGATTTGAACTAAACATTTTTTGCTTGTTTGCAAATATTTTTATCAAAGTTTTATGAAAATTAAAATTTTTGGGTAATTCAGTAATTTTTTTTCCAACAGCTATTAATTCTTTTTTATCTACGCCAGTAACACCTCTTTTATCTTTTCCTATTTCTGGTTTAAATCTAGACCATACTCCATCAAACCATTTCATCTTAACCTTGTAGTCTTTAGCGCCTATAAATTCTTTATTCAGTAAATCTTTAAATTCTTTTTTTCTAGTTTCAAATTCCTCAGTAGAAATTAAACCTTCTTTTATAATTTTATTTGCATAAATTTGTAGTGTGGTTGGATGACCTTTAATTTTTTTGTACATCAGAGGTTGGGTAAATGAGGGTTCGTCACCTTCATTATGACCAAAACGACGATAGCAAACCATATCAATAACTACATCTCTATTAAATTTTTGTCTAAACTCAGTTGCAATCTTTGCGCAATGAACAACGGCTTCTGGATCGTCTCCATTAACATGAAGAATGGGTGCTTGAACCATTTTTGCTAAATCAGTAGGGTAAGGAGATGATCTAGCAAACCTTGGCGCTGTAGTAAATCCAATCTGATTGTTAACAATAATATGAATAGTTCCTCCAGTATTATGTCCGGGCAATCCTGACATCGCAAAACACTCTGCTACCACTCCTTGTCCTGCAAAGGCTGCATCACCATGTATTAAAACTGGAATAACTTTTTTTCTTCCCTTGTCTTTGTGAAAAAATTGTTTGGCTCTAACCTGCCCGAGAACTATTGGATTTACAGCTTCCAAATGTGAAGGGTTATCTGTAAGACTGATATGAACTAAATTTCCGTCAAATTCTCTGTTAGCAGATGCACCCAGATGATATTTTACATCTCCCTCGAAATCTCTTTTTTTAGAAAGAATTTTTTCTCCAAAAAACTCTTTAAAAATTGCTTTAAATGGCTTTTGTAGCATGTTGGCCAAAACATTTAGCCTTCCTCTGTGAGGCATTCCAATTTTAACTTCTTTTGCCCCAAGATGACCTCCTCTTTTTATTATTTGTTCAAGAGCAGGTATTAAAGATTCTCCTCCGTCTAAACCAAATCTTTTAGTTCCTACAAATTTAACATGTAAAAATTTTTCAAATCCTTCAGCTTCAACCAACTTGTTTAATATTGCTTTCTTTCCGTTTTCTGTAAATTTAATCTGTTGTTCTTCTGGTTCAATTCGATCTCTGATCCATTTTTTCTCTTTGGGATCTTCCATATGCATAAATTCATAACCAATTTTTTTACAATAAATATTTTTTGCTAATTTTATAATTTCTTTTAAAGTAGAATTTTTCAACCCAAGGAGACCGTCCATAAATATTTTTTTATCTTCATCTCCTTTTGCAAATCCATAGGTTTCTGGTTTTAGCTCCGGATGTTCGGCTCGTTCTTGTAGTCTTAATGGATCTAGATCAGATATTAAATGGCCTCTAATCCTATAAGCTCTCATAAGCATGGTGGCTCTTATTGAGTTTTTTGCAGATTCTTCAGCTGATGATAAGTTTATATTTTGCTCTTTCTCTAAAATAGTTTTGCCATTAGTTGAAATTTGTTTTTTCTTTTTTTTTATAGGAGCCCAACTAGGTCCCGCAATTGTTTTAAGAACTTTTTCTTTTTCATCGTTTAGACCTGAAAAAAAATTTCTCCATTCTTCTGATAAATTTTCTGGGTTTTTTATATAATTGGCATAAAGTTCTTCTATAAACTCAGAACTATTACTGCCTAAAAAAGAGGTTTTTGAAAAAATGTTATTATTTTTAACAGTAGACATTATTTATTTTTATTATATTAACACAAAAAATAAATATTCAACTATTAAGTTTGTCGTATAGTGTTTTTCCTATATCTCCAGGAGATTTTGAAATTGTAATATCGGCTGATTTCATGGTTTCAATTTTTTCTTCAGCTCCACCTTTGCCGCCTGAAATAATTGCGCCAGCATGGCCCATGCGTCTACCTGACGGCGCTGTCAAACCCGCAATAAAACCAACAATTGGCTTCTTCATTTTTGACCTCTTTACAAACTCTGCCGCCTCTTCTTCGGCTGATCCGCCTATTTCACCTATCATAATAATCGATTTAGTTTGAGGGTCTTTTAAAAAAAGTTCAAGACAATCTATAAAACTTGTCCCATTGATAGGATCTCCTCCTATTCCGACACAGGTCGATTGTCCCATTCCATTGGCTGTTGTTTGTGCAACGGCTTCGTATGTTAATGTTCCTGACCTAGAAACAATTCCAACGGAACCTTTTTTGTGAATACTGCCGGGCATAATACCAATTTTACATTCTTCTGGTGTAATAATTCCTGGACAATTAGGTCCGATAAGTCTGCTTTTGCTTTTACCCAATTCTGTTTTCACCTTAACCATGTCGATTATTGGTATTCCTTCTGTAATACAAACAATTAATTCCATTTTGGAATCTATGGCCTCTATAATTGCCGATGCCGCAAATTTTCTTGGAACATATATCATGGTAGCGTTAGCATTAGTGCTTTTTTTTGCATCTTTAACAGTATTGAACACTGGTAAACCCAAATGTTTTTGACCACCTTTTTTTGGTGTAACACCACCAACAAGTTGCGTTCCATATTTAATGGCCTGCTCCGAATGAAAAGTTCCGTGAGTACCAGTAAAACCCTGGCAAATTACTTTAGTATTTTTATCAACTAAAATTGACATTTATTTTATTGAACTAACAATTTTTTTTGCCGCATCATTAAGGTCTGTGGCAGAGATTATTTTTAATCCTGATTCATCCAAAATTTTTTTTCCTTCTTTAAAATTTGTTCCAGCTAACCTTACCACTAAGGGAATATTTAAATTAATTTCCTTCGCTGCATCAACCACTCCTTGGGCAAGAACATCGCATCGCATGATACCGCCAAAAATATTAATCAAAATCCCTTTAATATTTTTTTCTGATAATATTAATTTAAATGCAGCAGAGACTTTTTCTTTTGATGCTCCGCCTCCAACATCTAAAAAATTAGCAGGTTCCTCTCCATACAGTTTAATTATATCCATTGTGGCCATTGCTAAACCGGCGCCATTAACCATACAGCCAATTGATCCATTAAGTTTTATATATGCCAAATCATATTTGCTTGCTTCAATTTCAGATGGATCTTCCTCGTCTAAATCTCTTAACTCCAATATTTCCTGTCTTCTAAAAAGAGCATTGTCATCAAAGTTCATTTTAGCATCCAAACAGATTATTTTTTCATCCTTTGTTATAATTAATGGATTTATTTCTAGCAAACTAGCATCTTTCTCTATTAAAATTTTATACAGTGCTTGGATCAACTTCCTGGCTTCTGGAAGTTGTTTTTCTGAAAAATTAAAAATTTTAATTATTTGATCTATTTCTTCTTTTGTTAACTGATTTTTTAAATCAAATTTTTTTGTAATAATTTTTTCTGGAGATTCTGAAGCTACTTTCTCAATATCTGTTCCACCTTCAGTGCTACTAATAAATGCAATTTTAGCACTCTTCCTATCGACTAAACAGGAGAGATAAAATTCTTTTGAAATATCTGATGCTTCTTCAATATAAATCTTTTTAACTTGTTTTCCCTCTGAACCAGTTTGATGTGTAACCAAAACTTTACCAAACATTTCTTGAAGCTCTTTTTTTAAATCTTCAAAATTCTTGACTAATTTAATTCCCCCAGCCTTACCTCTTCCTCCTGCATGGATCTGTGCTTTTACAACAAACTTTTTTGAATTTAGCCTTTTAATTTTATCTCCCAACCCATCTGTATTAAAAACTACAAAGCCATTAGGAACCGGTGCACCATAAAACTTGAGAATTTGCTTTGCCTGATATTCGTGTATATTCATAATAAATTTAGAAATTTAAGCTTTCACATTAATATTATTTTTTTTACAAAAATCAATTAATTTAAACTTTGAATTTGAGGGAATTGATATATTAATTGTGATTATGCTTTTTAATTACGATTATGAAATTAATTTAGAAAAATTGTTTAAGATAGCCAAGCTTGAGTACTACAAAATTCTAGATTATGGATGTGGCAAAGGTATTTGGTCTAACGATCATGTGGAAAAAGACAGTAAAGTACAGAACATAATTCTGTATGACAATAACGCTGATTTAATAAATTTTTTAAGAAAAAAATATAAAAATAAAAAATTTGAAATTAATTTCAATTTAGAAGAAATAACAAATACAAAAGAATATAATATTGTAATTTTTTCCTCAGTAATTCAATACATCTCCCACGAAGAACTTAAAAGAACGATAAATAAATTTAATTCAAATAAAAAAAAAATAACAATTATTTTTACTGATGTGCCTTTTTTGCCTAGGTTAGTTGAATTTGTTATGATGCCGTTATTTAATTTAAAACGGTTTTTGTTTAGCTTAAAGCTACTTTTTTCACAAAACTACAAAAACATAAAATATTCTACATATCAAAAAAGCTTCTTTGATTTATTTCAAAATGAATTTGAAATTAGTTACTCAAAAAATTTACATGATTTAAAATATTTGAGATACACTGTTGTTCTTAGTTCAAAATAACTTAGTTGCAGTTGTTAATTTTATATATCAGGGTAATTTCATTCAACCTTGATTCATCAAAACAAATTTTAGGCAAATAAACTAAATAATTTTCAAACATTATTGGCTCGCCAATTATATAAATCACTTTAATTTTATTTTTAAATATATTTTCGCTAAAATGTTTTTGATAATGCTTAAAATATTTATTACCTTCTATTGGGTAACTACTATCATTTCTATGTGTATACCATCTATTTGGTATATATAAATTTTCTTCAAGCAAAAGAGAGAAAAATTGATAGTGCGTCATAACCATTTTTTTTTCTTTTTCTTTTTTTAGACTTTCAATTGTCTCCTTTAAAAGACGAATTTCCACATTTGGATTATTTTTGAAGTTCGGTGTGATCCATTTTAAATTTTTTAATTTTATATCTAGTTGAGCCGCATTAACTGCTCTGGTTAGATCAACATTCTGTAAATCCATAAATTTTCTTTTTGAATTATATTCCATGTGGTATTTGACAGTCACAAACAAAACTAAAATTAATAAGTATAAAAATTTTTTCTCTAATTTTGGATATAAATTATTTAAGTGTAGATGAAAAAAAGCTCCCAAAAAAATAATGAAAGAAAATATATAAGTTTGGTTTGCTGTAATCAGCTGATTAAATATGAGCGAGACTCCTAATAAAATTAAAGTTGTATTTATAATAAAATTTTCTTTTGTTAATTTTTTTTCAAAAGCTTTCAGGATTGTAAATATTATAAATAAAGCTATATATAAATTTAAAAATTTAAAATGTCCCAAGACACCTCTTACAGTAAATCTTTCGGATAATAAAAGTGGAGAATTTTCGCTACTGTAGATTCGATTTTCTGCCATCGTTAGTGGAAACAAAAAGTACTGTTCAATAATGTTTTGAATCGGAATTTTATAAAATATTAAAAATAATGACAAAGATATAACAACAGAAATGCAACCGATTAAAAAAAATTTAATAGGCTCAATTTTTCTTTTTGATAAAAAGTAAAATAGTAAAAAAACTAAAATAATTATGTTTGTGTATGTTGCTGGATTTTGCATTGAAAAAAAAGAAAGCACCATCAGCCATGGTAAAAAAAATAAACTTACTTTTGATTCAAATTTCACAACATTGAAAAAAATTAAAATGGATAACAATGAAAAAACATATGAATGAATATAGGCAAAAGGTGTGCCTGAAACTGGATAACATAACAAAGCAAATGCTGAGGAATAAAACAAACACAAATATTTATTAAAGCTTAACTTTTTTAAGGTAACAAAAAGACTCACTGAAATTATTACATTCAGAACTGATCCGTGAATTATATAACTTCTCCAATTAAAACCAGTTATTTTAAAAAAAATCGCCTGAAAATAATCTACGACAGGTCCTGTTGTAACCCAAATATCTTTGAATGGGTGTCTATCTAACAGAATATTGTAACCCGTATCAAAGAAAGCAAATGTATCAATAGGAAATACACCAATATTTCCATAATAAAAATTTGTAAAAAAGGAAAACAATATTAATAAAATTAAAATTAGTTTGTCGTTATTAATTAATATTTTGTTCATTAATGATTATTAGCTTATAATTACTATATTGTTAATTGATTTATAAATCATAAAGCGTTAGTTCTAATATTCATTAAAAATATTAAGATGCGGGACAGAAAATTATATAGCGTAGAAGAAGCAAAAAACCTAAAGATTGAAGAAGTTCATGAACTATATGCAAATTTTATAAACCCGAATCAAACCAAAATTTTTTCCTCTCTTCCTTTTGGTAAAGAAATATTTGAAACAGCAGAGGGCGTTTTTATGTATACCTCTTCTGGAAAAAAAATTTTAGATTTTACCGGAGGATTAGGAGTACTTGGCTTAGGACATAACCATCCAAAAATACTTGGTGCTAGAATTAATTATCAAAAAGAAAAAAAAATTGAAGTACATAAAATTATTTTTTCAAAATATATGGCTGCACTATCAAGTAGTATTTCTTCTTTACTGCCACCAAATCTTAATAAATCATTTTTTTTAAACTCCGGTGCTGAGGCTGTTGAGGCAGCTATTAAAGTTTGTTATAAATCATTTAATAGAAAAAAAAAAAATATACTATATTCTGATAAGTCTTATCACGGAAAGTTAATTGGTAGCGGATCTATCTCTGGTTCCTATAAAAAAAACAATCAATTTCCATCTATGGTGAATTGTCAAAGTTTTCAGTTTAATAATCCTGATGATTTAGAAAAACAAATAAATTATTACGAAAAAAATGGTGGCGTTTATGCAATAGCTATTGAGCCTTATAGTGCGAGTTTATTAGAGCCTTTGTCATATGAATTTTTAGAAAAATTAAAAAATCTAAGAAATAAATTTAATTTCAAAATAATATTTGATGAAATATTTACTGGATTTTTTAAATCTGAAAAAATGTTTTATTTTGAAAACTTTGAAGATCTAACTCCAGATGTATTATGTTTATCTAAAACTCTTGGTGGTGGAAAATCTTCTATATCTTGTCTTATAATTGATGATGAAACTTATAATAAAGCTTACGGAAATTTAAATGATACATTTTTGCATACCACTACTTATAATGGTTTTGGTGAAGAAACTGTAACCGCACTAGAAGCTTTAAATATTTTAGCGGAACCTAATTTTAAAAAAAATGTAAAAGAATTATCTCAACATCTCAAAAAAAATCTCGATAAACTTAAAGCTAAACATCCGGATAAAATAGAAAGTATTAAAGGAACAGGAATTTTAAATGGTATAATTTTTAAATCTTACACTTCGGGTTTAGGAAAACTTGTAGAAAATATTCCAATTAATTTTATTAAAAACAAAAGCTTCTTTTTAAAAAAAATAACTGCAACAGCAATTTCAAGTGAATTATTCGAAAAATATAATATCTTAACTGCAATAAATGACTCTTCTAATTCTAATCATTTGTGTGTATCTCCGTCACTTATAGTGGATAAACATAGTGTTGAATATTTTTTTGATAGTTTAGATAAAGTTCTTGAAGGTGGTCTAAATACTAAATCATTAGAAATGATATTTAACTTTATAAAATCAAGAGTCTAAGATGGAAGCTGAAGAACTATTTGATTTGCAAGTTAAAAACATCAGATCTTGGAATAATACTTATTCAAAAAAGGCTAAAACTTTGTATCCAAAAAATGTTTTTGATTTAAAAAAAATAATGAATTTTTTAAAAAAAGAAAAAAAAAATTATATAATAAAAACTGGTGAATGTTCTTATGATGGTAAATCTATTACAGAAAATTTTAATACATATGTAATTTCTCTTAAAAAATTAGATAAAGTTATAAAAATAAATAAGAAAAGAGGAATTGTATCAGTTCAATCAGGGGCTATCATATCGGATATTATTAAATTATTAAAAGGAGACAATTTGACATTATTCTCAGTTCCAGGAGGTGAAAGAATATCAGTAGGAGGGGCTATATCAGCAAATGCCATAGGAAAAGATTCCTCAAAAACAATAGGTTCTTTCGGTGATTCCATTGAATCTTTATGCGTTTTATCTGAAAAAAATGAAATAATAAAATTAAGAAAAAATTCTAAAAAACTAAAATATTACATTGGCTCATTCGGTTTGTCAGGAATAATACTTGAGGCTGAATTAAAAACAAAAAAAATGAAATCACCAAATTTACTTTTAAAATCAAGAATTTTAAATGACATGTTTGAAGTTGAAAATGAGTTAAAAAAAGTGTCAGACTATAAATATATTCAATTAGATCCTTTTTTTAGAAAAAAAAATTTTGCAATAGTTTTTAGTGCAAATTCAACTAATCATTCTAACAAAATTTATCAATTTATTAATTTAAAAAAATATTTTTACGAAAAAATGTTCTTCAAATTATCTTCATATTTTATTAATTTTTTTACATGGAGGATATTTTATAAATTATTTTTTGTTTTTAATAAAAACAAAAACCATTATGTGGATATTCATAATTTTCATTACTCCTCGAAGTACAAGCATATGCTTCCTTTAATTGCTAACAACGGTATTAATGACTACGAAATTCTAATAAAAAAAGATTTCATTAAAAATATGGAAATAATTATTAATTATTTAAAAAAGAAAAAATTATATGCAGTATACATAATTATGAAAAAAATTTATAAATCTAAAAAGAAATTTTTTTATCAATTTAATGATAATGGATATGCTGTAGCTATTGCTTTAAAAAAAGATAAAAATCAAAAAGATGTTTCATTTTTCTTTAAAAATTTAATTAAAAAGAAAAATATAAAAATTAATTTAAGTAAAACTGATAATTTTTTAATTAACAAAATTCCAAAAAGAAACAATTTATTTATGAGCAAATACAAAAAAATGGTATTAAAAAATAATGGATTATCCAGGTAAAGAATTAGAAATTTTTGATACAGCAAAAATTTTTCAAAAATATATCTATCTTCATACTAAAAAATATCTAAAAGATGGTATTCTCGAAGTTGGAGCTGGGCTTGGAAGTTTTTCAAAAAATTATATTGGGAAGTTTAATAAAATTTGTTTGTCCGATCTAGATGAAAAAAATAATTTGATTCTTAAGAAAAGATTCTCCTCAAAAAAAAATGTTAGGATAAGTAAAGAAAAAATTGATGAAACCAAATTAAAATTTAATACAATTATTTATCTTAACGTTTTAGAACATATAAAAGAAGATAATCGAGAAATAAATTTAGCAATATCAAAATTAAATTCTGGAGGACATTTAATAATACTGGTTCCTGCACATCAAAAATTATATACAAAATTTGATGAAGCAATAGGACACTGTCGTAGATACGACATAAATTTTTTTAAAGAAAACAAATATAAAGGCACAAAAATTAAAAAAGTTCTATATTTAGACATGATCGGATATTTTCTTTATTTTTTAAATAAAATGTTTTTTAAGGAAGAAGTGTATCCATCCAAATTTAAAATTTTTTTATGGGATAAAATATTTACTCCAATTACGATCGTACTTGATTATTTGTCTTTTTATAAATTTGGAAAAAATATTTTATGTATTTTTGAAAAAGAATAATTTTTTAAAGATCTGGATCTATTTTTTTTGCATCTGAAAATAAATTCTTTACAGCACCTATCGAGTTGTTAAAATTTTTTTTCTCTTCTTCATTTAATTTGAGTTCTATAACTTTCTCTACCCCGCCTTTGCCAATTACAACTGGAACTCCTGCATAAATATTTTTTACGCCATACTCTCCGTTTAAATAGGCGGCACATGGTAATTCTTTTTTTAAATCTTTAAGATAGCTTTCGGCCATTTCTATTCCGGATGCTGCCGGCGCATAAAACGCTGAACCTTTTTCTAAATACTTAACAATTTCTGCACCACCTTTTTTTGTCCTTTCAATTATAGATTCCAATCTATCTTTTTTAATTTTTCCTTCTTTAACAAATTCATTTAGAGGTTTACCTTTAATTTTGGTGTGATTCACCATAGCTACCATGGTGTCGCCATGACCCCCTAAAACTAAAGTTTTTATTTCTTTCACAGGAAAATTGGTTTCTTTAGATAAAAAATACTTAAACCTAGAAGAATCTAATATTCCTGCCATACCAACAACTTTGTTCTTTGGTAATCCGGAATACTTTTGAAGGGCCATAACTATTACGTCTAGTGGATTAGTAATGCATATAACAAATGCGTTTGGAGAATTTTTTTTTATTCCATCTGCAACCTGCTTAATAATTTTTAAATTTATTCCTAACAAATCATCTCTGCTCATACCTGGTTTTCTTGGAACTCCAGCTGTTATGATTATTACATCAGAATCCTTTATATCTTTGTAATTACTTGTTCCAATCAAATTCACATTAAAGCCATCAACGCCAGATGATTGGGCAATATCAAGGGCTTTCCCTTTTGCGATACCTTCTACAACATCAAATAAAACTACATCTCCTAATTCTTTTAGAGCTATTAGGTGTGCTAATGTTCCGCCTATTTGACCGGCCCCTATTAAAGAAATCTTTTTGTTCATAATTATTTCATTGTTTGCATTACAAAATCTGGATCAGATTTCACTCCTGACGGCCATCTAGATGTTATGGTTTTCAATTTTGTATAAAATCTCACTCCTTCAGGACCGTGCATATGTTGATCGCCAAAAAGAGATCTTTTCCAACCACCAAAGCTATGAAAGGCCACTGGGACTGGAATAGGAATGTTGATGCCAACCATACCAATTTTTGCATTGCTTGCAAAAGATCTTCCGGTATCACCGTCTCTTGTAAATATACTAACTCCATTACCAAATTCATGATCGTTAACTAATCCAAGAGCTTCGTCATAATCTTTTGCTCTTACAACAGACAAAACTGGACCAAATATTTCTTCCTTATAAATTTTCATATTCTTTTTCACGTTATCAAATAAACACCCGCCCATATAAAAGCCTTTTTCATATCCTTGTAATTTTAAGTTTCTACCATCAACTACTAGTTTTGCTCCCTCCTTAACTCCAACATCTACATATCCTTTTACTTTTTCTAAATGCTGCTTGGTTACTAAAGGGCCCATTTCTGATTTTTTATCCAAGCCTGGTCCAACCTTTAAAGACTCAACTTTCTTAGCTAATTTTTTTACTAAAGGATCTGCTATTTTTCCTACAGCAACCGCAACTGATTGTGCCATACACCTTTCTCCTGCAGAACCATAGGCGGCACCCATTAAACCATTAACTGCTTGGTCTAAATCACAGTCAGGCATTACAACACAATGATTTTTTGCTCCGCCTAAAGCTTGAACTCTTTTTTCATTTTTTGCACAATTTTCATAAATATACTTTGCAACTGGAGTAGAACCTACAAAACTTACAGCTGAAATATCTTTGTTGCTTATAATGGCATCAACTGCTTCCTTGTCGCCATTCACAACATTAAAAACACCTGGAGGCAATCCTGATTCTAAAAATAATTCTGCTAATCTCATTGAGCAAGTTGGATCCTTCTCTGATGGTTTCAATACAAAAGTATTACCGCAAGCTATAGCAATTGGAAACATCCACATGGGTACCATTGCCGGAAAATTAAAAGGCGTAATACCGGCACAAACACCTAACGGCTGTCTCATAGACCAGCTGTCAACGTTTGTTCCTACATTTTCTGTAAACTCTCCCTTTAATAACTGAGGTATACCACAAGCAAATTCGACTACCTCCAATCCTCGTGTCAAAGAACCTTTTGCATCCTCATAAACTTTGCCATGTTCCGAAACTATAATTTCTGTTAACTCATCTGAATTTTTTTCGATTAATTCTTTAAACTTAAATAATACTCTTGCTCTAAACAAAGGTGTTTTCTGAGACCAGTTTACAAATGCTTTTTTTGCTACCGAAACAGCTTTATTAACATCGTCTTTTGTTGCAAAACTAACTTCTGAACTCTGGTCTCCAGTAGCTGGATTAAAAACTTTTCCAGTTCTTTTTGATGTTCC
>CEUZ01279466.1_pt1 | contig 15931 bp, 13 predicted proteins | sample 361511 | NCBI WGS metagenome assembly CEUZ01 (sample SAMEA2622822, study PRJEB7988) | marine metagenome | biome: marine biome (ENVO:00000447); feature: surface water layer (ENVO:00002042); material: "saline water (ENVO:00002010), including plankton (ENVO:xxxxxxxx)" | depth 5 m
TGTAGATTTAATTCATTTATTTAATACATATAATGAAATTTCGAAATTTTTTGCGATTTTAATATTTTTTTATCCTTGTTTTGAAGTTTTATTTTCAATATTAAGAAAATTTTCTTTAAAAATATCTCCTTTATTAGCTGATAAAAAACATTTGCATTCAATTATGGTAATTTTTTTAATTAAAAAAAATTTTAACAAAAGAATATCTCATTTTATGACATCCTTTTTGTTAAATTCATTATTTTTTATTCCTATAGTTTTAAATTTAAATAAATTTTATCATACTCAAAATATTTTGATTTCACTAATTTTTGTAATTGGAATCTATTTAATTTTGTTCAGTTTTTTTAAAAGAAGTATAGATATAAAATTTAGATGAATATTTATACATTAGGACTTAATATTTTTCATGCAGATTCATCGTGCTGCTTGATGAGAAATGGAGAATTAATATGTGCCTTTGAGGAAGAAAGACTTAATCGAATAAAACACTGGGCTGGAATTCCATTAAAATCAATAGAGCAATGTATGAATCATCAAAATCTAACAATCAATAATATAGATTTTATAACTGTGAATTCTAATCCTTACAGTAACTTTACAAGAAAGATACTCTATACTATTAAATCAAAAAATTTATTAAGAAATCTTAAGTCTTTTTTAGGGCGACAATCAAAAAAACTATCTTTAAAAAAGGAAATTGAAAAATATTTTGGAAAAAAATTAAGAGCTAAAATATTTAGATTTGATCACCATTTGTCTCATATTGGATCATCTTATTATCTGTCAGGTTTCAAGGAAGCAACAGCGGTCAGCATCGATGGATTTGGTGATTTTTGTAGTATTGCAGTTGCTTCATGCAAAAATAATAATATAAAAATTATTAAAAGATCATATTATCCAAATTCACTTGGAGTTTTTTATGAAGGAATAACACAATTCCTTGGATTCTTAAATTATGGAGATGAATATAAAGTTATGGGCCTTTCTGCATATGGAAAACCAGTTTATGAAGAATTATTAGATAAGCTTATAAAGTTTGATGAAGATCATTTTATTGTGTTAGATTTGTCATATTTTCAACATACCAGTAAAGATTTTCAATATAAGTTTGATGGTGAGCCCAAGAGTACAAATTTAATTGACAAAAAAAAGCTTTTAGATCTTTTAAAAATAAATGAGAATAACCTAAATCAATTTGAAATAAAATCCAACATAGCAGCTTCTGCACAAAAAATTTATGAAAAAATTTTTTTTAAAATAATAAATAAATCGCTACAATTAAATTTATCTCAAAATTTAGTTTTATCTGGTGGATGCGTGATGAATTGTCTGGCAAATGGAAAATTAATTGAAAAATCAAAATTTAAAAATATATTTGTTCCTTATTGCCCAGGAGACAATGGCGGGGCATTAGGCTCCGCAGCTTTATTAAATAGAGATAAATTGTTACCTGAAAGTTTTAAAAATCCATATTTAGGAATTAGAAAAAAAAATAAAGATGATAAATTTATAGAAATAATAAAACAAAAAAAATTATTCTTCAAAAAGTATGATGATTTTCAAAAAATTAATGAAAAAATTGTTTTTATGTTAACTAACGAAAAAATAATCGCAAATTACAGAGAAAATATGGAATTTGGCTCTCGAGCTCTTGGCAATACATCAATATTATGTGATCCAAGGTTAAAAAATGCTAAAGATATAATTAACTCTAAAGTCAAAGTTAGAGAAAGCTTCAGACCATTTGCGCCCTCAATTCTTGAGGAAGATGTTGAAGAGTGGTTTGAAAATAAATTAGAGTCTCCTTACATGTCTTTTGTTGTAAAGTTTAAATTAAAAAAAAAAAATCTTGTTCCGGCAGTTTGTCATGTAGATAATACGGGCAGACTTCAAACGGTAAATAAGGAAATAAACCCTAGTTTTTATGATTTAATAAAACAATTTAAAGATAAAACTGGAATACCAATGATATTAAATACATCATTTAACGAAAATGAACCAATTGTTGAAAGCGAAGAAAGAGCAATTGAGACATATTTAAGAACATCCATCGACTATCTTGCAATAAATAACTACTTAATTTCGAAAAACAGTGAAATATAAAATTTTTGTAACAGGATCAAATGGTTTTATAGGTAGCAATTTAATAAAATATCTTAAAAAAAAAAATTTTGAAATTTATGGTTGTGATAATAAAAACTTAAAAGAAAATTCAAAATTTATTAAATCTGATTTTTTTAGCAAAAAGACTATTAATTTTATAAAAAATAATAATATTGACTTTATAATACATTTGGCTGCAACAACTGAAATAAAAAACAATCAAAAAAATTCAATTAAATGCATAAATAATAATTTTATAAAAACAAAAAATTTTTTAAAAGAATTAAAAAATAAAAAAATAAAAATAAAAAAATTTATTTTTGCTTCATCTGCCGCAGTCTATGGACTTTCTTCAAAAAAAAAATTAATAGAAACAAGTACTAAAAACCCTATAAGCGCTTATGGAAAAAGTAAACTAATGGCAGAAAGATTTATTAATAAAAATGCCTTTTTTAATATTGGAAGTATATTTTTATTAAGATTTTTTAATGTAACTGGTGGCAATATGATGCTAAACAAAAAAAAAACTTTTTTTAATAATTTATATAATTCCTATGTAAAAAAAAATTTTTTTTATATTTATGGAAATGATCATTGTACAAAAGATGGCACTCCTGTAAGAGATTTTATTGATATAAAAAAAATATCATTAATAATTGAAAAAATAATTATAAAACCCTCTCAAAATAAAGTACATACCTTTAATATTGGTTCTGGAATTGGAATTAGCTTGCTAGAAGTAATTAAGTATCTTTTAAAAAAAAAAATAAAAATTAAATACTCTTATAAAAAAAAAAAAATTGGCGACATTTCCTATTCAATATCTAACAACCAAAAAATCATAAAATATTTAAAAAAAATAAAATTGAATTTTAATTTCTATTCACAAATTAAAAAAGATTTTAAAATAAAATGAAAAAAAAAATATTAGCATATATAGAAGACCCAAGGTTTGGAGGTCCGCATCAATTTACTATTAATTTATTTGATCAGCTTAAAGAAGAATTTGATTTTTCATTTTTAATATCTAATAAAGAAAATAATTTTTTTTTAAAAAAAATAAAAAAAAATAAAATAAAATTTTATATAATGCCAATTTCAATTTTATCTTTAAATTTGAATTATATATTAAGATATATATTTTTTTTTATTCCCGAAATTTTACAATTGAAAAAATTTATTAAAAAAAAAAATTTTGATATTATATATGCTACTTCTGGTCTTTATTCTATTAAAGTTATTTTAGCTGCTGCTATGCTCAATAAAAAAATAGTTGTTCACTTTCATGATGCTTATTGCAATTACTTTTTTTTATCTTTAAGTAATTTATTTAAAAAATTTATTGATTCATTTTTTTTTTCGTCAAAAAAATCCTATAATTTTTATAAGTCTTATTTAGACAATGGCAACTTTACAATTGTTCAGTCTGGAATATATGTAAAAAAGAAAATTAATTTTAAAAAAAAAACTCAAAATTCATATAATATTTTAACGGTCGCTAATATAAATCCAATAAAAAATTTTGAATTTTTAATTGAAGTTGCTCATTCTTTAAAAAACATAAAGAATATTAATTTTACAGTAATAGGCAAGGTTTGGAGAAGCCAAGAAAAATATTTTAATAAAATAAATAATCTTAAAAATAAATATAAATTAAAAAACATTAAATTTATAATCAATAGCAATAAGGATCTAATTAATCGTTACACTAATAATTCCGATATTTATTTATGTACATCAAAAAACGAGTCTTCGCCAATGTCCATTTGGGAAAGTATGTCTGCAGGAAAGCCAATCATTTCAACAAATGTAGGAGATTTAAACATATTTAAGAAAAAATATAAGTTTGGTTTCATTATTGATATTTGTAGTATTAATTTGTTTAAAAAAAAAATTCTCGAGTTATATAAGAATAATAATATGCAATATAAAATGGGTCGACAGGCTTATTTATTTGCAAAGAATGAACTAAATATAGTTACAATATCAAAAAAAATAAAAAAAATATTTTTAAAATTATGATTAATTTAAAAATTGCAGAAAAATTTAATTTAGAGATTATTTTAATTTCTCTTCTACCAATTTCGTTAATAATAGGAAATTTTGCACTAAATTTAAACGTTATTTTAATAATTATAATGTTTTTAGTACAAAACTTAAATTTTTCGATTTTTTATAAAAAATATAAATATTTAGTATTTTTAGTCTCAATATTTATAATTTTAAATTCATTATTTTCTTCTGACTATCTAAATACTTTAAAAGGACATGCTGGTATTTTAAGGTATATTTTATTTTTTTTTGCTGTTGTATTTTTTTTTAAAAAAAATAAAAAAAATTTTACATACTTTACTAGAGTATTAGTTTTATCTATTTTATTTGTAATTTTTGATAGTTATATACAGTTTTTTTTTAAACAAGATATATTTGGCCATGTTATTTCAACAAATCACGGATCTAGATTATCCGGCCCCTTTGGAGATGAGTATATAGTAGGAGCTTTTTTGCTTAAAACAATTTTTTTTACAAGGAAGGACGAATTATTTAAAAATAATTTAATTTGGTATATTTATTTAATCTTGGCATTTTCAATAATTGTACTTGCTTACCAGAGAATGCCCACCATACTTTTTGCAGCATCCTTATTAATATTTGTTTTTTTTGATAATAAAATAAATATTAAAAAATCAATAATCATTGTTGCAACAATATCATGTGCGTTATTTTTTTTGTTTTCTAAAAATAGTAATTTAAAAAAACATTATTTTGATAGAACATTTGAACAAATTGGAATTTATAAAACAACAATTGAACAAACAAATGTCCACAAAAATTTTTTTGATTCACAATGGGGAGCTCATTATTTAACTGCAATAGAAATATTTAAAGATAACAAATTATTAGGATCGGGAATTAAAACTTTCAGGTCAGTATGTGACGAAAAAAAATATTCAAAAATTAATTCAGCAGAAATTGCGAAAAGATGTTCTACGCATCCACATAATATTTATCTCGAAATTCTTTCCGAGTCGGGATTTTTTGGTTTAATTATTTTTTTTATATTGATAATTTATTTTTTTCAAAAAAGTCAGCTTTATCAAATATCAGAAATAAAAAAAAAACCTGAAATTTTAGTCTTATTTTTCATTTTTTTATGGCCTGCGCAGACCACAGGATCAATTTTTTCAACATGGAACGGGTTTTTTTACCCTTTATTTTTTGCTTACGCATTTCAGTTCGTAAAAAACAAAAAATAGTTATTAAAAACTATAAACTCATCAATTAATTCAAAAATTTTTTTTTATCTTTTTTATATTTTTTAGAAATAAAGAAAACATTTATGCTATTTTTATTATATTTTTTTAAACTGTAATATCCTTTCATCAATTTTTCTATTTCAAGAATATTGAATTTTTTAAGCTTATTTTCTTCATATAAATAACTGTAACAACTATAATTATAAGATAATTTTTTATATATTTTGTAAAAATTTTCTTTATTGTATTCAACTAAAATAATCGGTTTATTTAATTTAATTGTTTTTTTCATTCCATCGATTACCAAATGGTCTAATCCTTCTACATCAATTTTAATAAAACAAATTTTTGATTTAAATTTTAAGTCATCAAACTTTTTCAGACTTAAAGTGTCTTTTAATATTTTAAATTTTTTATAATGCTTTGGATAATTGTTTTTTAACTTATTTTTTATATAACTTTTATTAAAACTGTTGTTAAAATGAAAAAATTTATTTTTATAATATGCTCTATAAAATTTTTTTTTTATTTTTTTGTTAGACAATCCAAAAGGATATATAAAAAAATTACTTTCCTTTTTTTGAATTTTAATCAAATAATTGTTTACTAAAAACTTATCTGGTTCAAAAATATAAATTTTATTATTAAACCCAAGTGATCTCCAGCCCAAAGATGAAAGTCCAATATTTCCTCCTACATCTATAAAAGATCTTTTTTCTGATTTTTTAAATAAAATTTTGAGAGCATGATAATCTTTTTCATGCGGCAACAAGAATTTTAAAATTGTTAGAAAGTTATAAATATAAATTTGTAAAAGAGGGATTTTTTCAATGTTTTTTACAAGTTTGTATTTAAACTTAGAAATCATACTAATTAAAAAACTTATATTTTAAAATTGTATAAATTGCATGAACTCCGTCTGTAGCTTTTATTTTTTTTCCTTGTTCATAAGTTCTTCCTTTATAATTAATTTCAGTTTCATGAATTTTAATATTCATGTTTGATAATTTTGTTGTTACTTCAGGACAAAAACTAAATCCATTTTCTTTTAAATTAATTTTTTTAAAAATTTTTGCATCAAATAACTTATAGCAAGTATGTGCATCAGTAAGATTTTGTTTATTGATAATATTAGAAAAGCTTGTTAAAAATAAATTTCCCCAAATTCTTACTACATGGCTAAAATTTTGAAGATTTTGAAAAGCATTTTTATTTAAAACTCTGGATCCATACAAAACTTTAAAATTATTTTTTTTTAAATAATTGATCATTTTTTTATAATCTTTTGGATTATATTCAAGGTCTGCATCTTGAATTATAACCATATCTCCTTTTATAAATTTTTTTGCGCTTTTAATAGCTCCCCCTTTTCCTAAATTTTTTTTATGAAAAATAATCTTATCAATTTTTTTTTTATAATTTAAAATTTTTTTTTTAGTTCCATCAACAGAAGCATCATCAACAACAATTATTTGTTTATTTATTTTTAAATTAAAAATTTTTTTTAAAATAATATCTATCGTGTTAATTTCATTGTAAATTGGTATAATTATTGTTAATTTCATTTAATGCTATATCTTATTTTAAGTTCAATTTTAGTAACTTTGATTTATATTCCATTTGGAGTTTTTTTATCTAAAGAAAATAAGAATATAACAAATTTTTCTTCTCAACTAATTTATTCTTTAATTGTCTTATCATTTATTGCTTTGTTCCTTAACTTCTTTAGCCCATTAAATATTTATATAAATTCAATATTAATTATTATTTCATTAATACTTTTTTTTAAAGATTGGAAGCGATATAACAGTTTATATTTTCTATTTTTCTTAATTATTATTTCTTCAACAATTTTGTTATTAGTCACAAATAGTAATACTTATAGACCTGATGCTGGTTTATATCATTTTCCATACACACAGATTTTAAATGAAGAAAAAATAATAATTGGACTATCTAATTTACATTTTAGATTTGGTCATATTTCAATAATTCAATATTTATCTGCAATTTCAAATAATATTATATTTGGTGTAAATGGAATGATATTTGCACCAGCTGTAATTGCTGCGGCAGTAATTGTAAACTTTTTATTTCATCTTAAACACTATATTAATAATAAACAATATAATTTTCATTTTTATTATTTATTTTTCACTTTAATTTTTATTTTTTATAAAATGAATAGGTATAGCGAGTATGGAAATGACTCACCTGCACATTTTTTATTTTTTTTTCTAATTTCTGAAACTCTTAGATTTGATTTTATTGACAATGTCAGAAAAGTTATAAATTTATTTATTTTATCTGCATTTATACTTCTTAATAAAATTACTTTAGGAATTGCTTGTTTAATTCCATTTATGCATGTTAACAAAACAAATTTTTATAAATGTTTTAAGATTAAAAGAACTTATTTTGGGATTATTCTAATTTTTCTATGGTTTTTAAAAAATGTATTAGTTAGTGGATGTATTGTATATCCTTTAAGTCAAACTTGCATAAAAAATTTAAGTTGGACCGATATTCACAAAACAAAAGAAGTTTCAGCAGAAAATGAAGCTTGGACAAAAAGCTGGTCAGAGCAAAATAAAATCATTTCTCATAATGATTACATTAAAGATTTTAAATGGATATCAACGTGGCGTGATAACTATCTGCCCAAACTAATTGAAATTTTATTACCATATATACTTTTTACAATTTTTATTACTATAATATTATATATCCATTCTAATAAAAACATGTCTTTAAAAAAATTAGAAAATTCTAGTAAAATAAATTTTTTATTTTTTTTGATTATTGTTAGTTTTATAATTTGGTTTATAAAAATTCCTATATTTAGGTATGGCACATCCTTTTTAATATCAATGATTGTTTTGATGACATCTTATATATGTGTTACAAAAATTAATTTAACTAAAGACAAAAGAAAGTTTTTCTCTATTATTATTTTTATAGGTATATTAGCATTTATTACAAAAAACTTTTATAGAGTTTTGGATAATAATTATTATTATAACAATTCTCCGTGGCCAAAATTTTATTCTCATGGAAATGATAATATTATTCCAGAAATTGAGACAAAAATTATTAGTGGAAAAAAAATTTATAAAGCAACAGAAGGCACATGTATGTATTCAAGGGCACCATGTACTGGATTTAAAATTGATATAAGTATAAAAAAAAAATTTAGATATTTAATATTTACTAATTAACTTTTTGAATATAGTTTATTCACATGTCTCCCAATAATGAATATTTAAAAAAGTTTTTCATTTTATCTATTTCTTTATTTATAATTCCTGTACTAATATTAATTTTTATTAAGTTATATACTTTTATTAAATCCTTTGACTTATATGTTACTTCGGGTGCTGAAATTTTAACATTAAATTTCTTATATAATTTAACTATAGGTAATAACTTATTGTCATCAAGCGAAAATATTTTATATGAGTTTTATGGATTAAATTTTCATTTAATATATCTTCCTTTTGTTGAACTATTCAATATTTTCAATGTTTCTTATTTATTTACATCAAGGTTTTTAACCACAATAATAGTTTTACTTATTTCTTATACTATATTTAAAATTTCTAAAAAAATTTATTTTGAAGATAGCTTTTTTAACAACAAAAATTTTTTGCTGTTTTTCTTAATATTAACATTTACATTTAACCATCAATCATCTTCGTGGTGGGTAATAACATACAGACCAGACATGGTTGCAATTTTTACCTCGTTTTTAGGGATTTTTTTTTTTCTGACTTATATTGAGAAAAAAAGTTATTTTTTTTTTTTATTATCTATATTATTTTTTGTAATTTCCTGGACAACTAAACAAAATTTTCTATTTGGTTTTACAAGTATTTTTTTGTTTTTAATTTTAAAAAAAAGATTTACATATTTATTTTACAGCATTTTTTTAATTCTTCTTATAATATTATTAATTAATTTTATTACAGGATATAATAACTTTGATTTACTAAATAGATCTCCAAGCACTGTAGCCTCATATTTCGAAATAAAGAATTATTTTCTTATTTTAATAAGATATTTTGCCAAAAACCCTTATTTAATTGTTTTAATTTACTTAGTAATTAATCATATTTTAAAAAACGTAAACGATAAAAAATTATTTTTTTTGTTAGCTTTAATATTTTTATTTTTACAAAGCTCAATAATTTCAGTTTTACATGGAGCAGGAATAAATCACATGATGTCATTTTTATTTTTATCATTATGTGGCATCTATTTTATTAATCAAAAAAATTCAACTATTTTTGTTTTAACAATTTCATTTTTTTTAATAATTTCATCAGCTTTAAATTATATTCAAATATTGAATTATAACAAAATAGGCAGACAAGGGTTATATTTTAATCAGGCAGAAAAAAATCAAATTTTAAATTTTCAAAACCATTTGAAAAATAAATATACAAAACCAATACTTGTTCTAGGGGCAGGAAATAGAACTGAAATTTTTTTATTGGAAGAAATAAATGGAGTTGATACTCAACAATTGGCAAGCTATCTAGATCCTAATTGGAAACAATTCTTATTTCGATCAAAGAAAGAAATTAATAATTACGAAAAAATATTCAAAAATAAATTTGATAATATCAAAACAGTTATAGTTTTAGAAAACAAAAACTATCTTGATAAAATAGAGTTTATAAAAAAAAATAATTTTGAATTCGAAGAAGAATTGGTATTAACTATATATGAAAACAATGCAAGAAATTTTTTAAATTTATATAAAATATTATTTTCTAAAGGTAAAACTATTAATTTTAAAAAAAAGAAATTTTTAATTTTTACAAAAACTACTTTTTAATTATTTTATAATAATTTTTTTTATTCTGTTCTGATGCGTTTTCTAAAACATTAGTAATAGTTCCAATAGATAAAAAAACTAAACCAATTAAAAAAGAAATACTTGTCAATAACGGTAGTGGAGTGGCTATAAAAGATTTATGTTCGTATATTTTTAAATAGAACATATAAAATAATGAAGAAAATGAAATTAAAAATGAAATTAAGCTAAAATTACCAAAAACATAAAGAGATTTTTTTTTGTTATTATAAAAAAGTTTTATAAAAATAATATCTATCAAAACATTAAAAACTCTATAAAAGTTATATTTCGAGACACCATGTTGTCTATTACGATGATTTACCTCAACTTCGTCTATTTTTGCGCCAAGTTCAGAAAGTCTTGCTGCTAGTAAACGATGAAAATCTCCCCATAAACTCATATTTGATAATATTTCTTTTTTTAATATTTTAAGAGCACATCCATTATCATGAATTTTTGATGATGTTAACAAATTAACAATGCCATTAGCAATTAAACTTGAAATTTTTCTAGAAAAATTGTCTTTCCTTTTTTTTCTCCAACCTATAACCATATCTAAATCTTTTTTTAAAAATTTAGAAATCATCTTTGGTAGATTAGAGGGATCATTTTGTAAATCACCATCAAAAAATATTAAATTATTATATTTACTTTCATTAATACCAGATTGAATTGCAGCTGACTGAGAGTAGTTGCGGTTATGAAATATAATTTTAGTATTAAATTTTATTTTTTTTATTTTTTTTAATTCTTTACGTGTATTATCAGTAGAACCGTCATCAACATATATTAGTTCAAACACATGTTTTTTATCGAGTTTCTTCAATACTCTCAATAATTCTTTATGAAAAATAGAGATATTTTTATCTTCATTATAAAAAGGAACTATTATTGAAAATTGCATTGCAATATAATTATCATATTATTTAAAAAATAAAATTAATGTGTGCTATTTTTGGAATTATTGGTGAAAATAACCTAAATCTTTTAAAAAAGATGTCTCTTGTTCAGGTATTTAGAGGACCAGATAAACAAGATTTTTACGTAAATAGTGATGACAAAATTTGCATTGGCAATAACAGATTATCAGTAATTGATATCAAACACGGACATCAGCCAATGTATTCATCGAATAAAAAATACATAATAGTTTTTAATGGAACAATCTATAATTTTAGAGAAATTAAATCATATCTATCTACAAAAGGTATAAAATTTAAAACAAATTCTGACACAGAAGTAATTGCAAATGGATACAGTTATTGGAAAGATGAAATATTTAATTTTTTTGACGGGATGTGGGCATTAGCTATATACGATGTAGAAAAAAAAGAATTAATTTTATCAAGAGATTATTTGGGTCAAAAACCCTTATACTTTGAAATTCAAAAAAATAAAATTTTATTTTCTAGTCAAATAAATGGCATAACGCAGGATAAAAATTACAAAAGAGAAATAGATTACAACAGCTTAAAAAAATATCATTTTTCATCATTTATAGAGGCACCAGGCACTATTTTTAAAAGCATTAAACAAGTTAGACCTGCTGAAATAGTCAAAATTGATTTAAAAAGCCTTAAAGTCAAAAATAAAATATTCTGGGATTTAAATGATGGACCAGATTACAATATTTTTTTTCTCAAAGACAAAAATAACTTAAATGTAAAATTTAATGAAATAATAAATAATTATTCGGTTTCAGATATAAAACCTGTTGGTTTATTAAGTTCAGGAATAGACTCTTATTTAGTTAATAAATATTTAACAATGAAAGATAAAAATTTTGAGACGTTCACCATGGGCTTTGAAGACAAAAGTTATGATGAGGTTAAAAATTTTAATAAAGAATTCGATTTATTTAATAAAAATTTTTTTATACCAAAAAAAAATGAAATTTTTGAAAACACAAAAGAACTACTTAACAATATAGATCATTTATGTGGAGATAGCTCTTTAATACCCACTTATAGTCTTATAAAAAAAATAAAAAAAAAATCTAAAGTTTTAATTAGTGGTGATGGTGGGGATGAAGCTTTTTTAGGATATATTACTTTTAAAGCACTATTTCTTGCAAAAAAAATAAAATATTTTCCAAGTATTTTTTTGACTTTAATAGGACAAATAACAAATTTCTTACCAATAAATTATAATTATTTAAGTCACAATTTTAAAATAAAAAAATTTTTTTCTAATATTAATTCAAATATAAATATTTTAACCCCTCTATGGATGTCTCCATTGGCAATTAAAGATTTGAATAAGTTATTTAATGAGAATATAAAAGAAAGTTCGCTATATGATCAATACGCTAACTTATCTGATAATTATTTAAGAAATGCTCAACTTTATTTTTATAAATTTTATCTACCTTATTCAGTATTATTTAAAACAGATTTCGCCAGTATGTTAAATTCTGTGGAGTATAGAAGTCCATTGTTAAGCAAAAATATAATTAATTATAGTTTAAATATGAATATTGATAAATCGTTTAGTTTGATTACTCAAAAAAAGTCAATGGTGGATTCTTTTGAAAACCAAATACCCAAAAGTATAAGCAAAATACCCAAACATGGGTTTGCTTTTCCAAAACATTTAATAATAAATAGAGAGAATATCGATGAAATATTAATAGAAAAAAATTTAATCAATAAGAATTTTTTTTATAATAAACTTGAAAACTACTTGAATAAAAAAGAGGAGTGTAGTCAATATTTATGGAACGAGATTATTTTTACCAATGTATTAAATAATGTTGATCAATCAATAAGATTATAAATTAGAATGAACAAACATGAAAAAATACAGGCCAGGAGCGAGTTAATATATGACAAAAAAATACTGTTATTGATGGACTAAAGGCATTAATAGCTTTATTTAAATACGATTTATAAAAAAATGAAAAAATTAGGAAAAAATTCAAAAATTTTAGTTACAGGTCATAAAGGATTAGTTGGATCTGCTATAGTTAGAAGACTTAAATTTTTTGGTTATAAAAAAATATTAACCATTTCAAAAAAAAAACTTAATCTAGAAAATCAAGAAAAGGTAAACAATTATTTTAAAAAAAATAAGCCTGATGCAGTAATCAATGCCGCTGCAAAAGTTGGAGGAATTTATGCTAATCAAACACAACCAGCAACATTTATATTTTCTAATTTATCAATTCAATTAAATATCATTAATGCATGTTATAAAAATAATATTCCTAGATTAATATTTCTTGGTTCAAGCTGCATTTATCCTAAATTTTGCAAGCAACCCATAAAAGAAAGTTATTTGTTAAATGGGTATCTAGAAAAAAGCAACGAAGCTTATGCGGTATCAAAAATAAGTGGAATAAAACTTTGTGAAAGTTTTAATAAGCAATATAAAACTAATTATAAATGTTTGATGCCATGTAATGTTTATGGCCCAAATGACAATTATGATAATATGACTTCTCATTTTTTTCCTGCATTAATAAAAAAAATATTATTAGCTAAAAAAAAACAAAAAAAATTTATAAAAATATGGGGCTCAGGAAAACCAAAAAGAGAATTAATTTATGTAGATGATGTTGCGGACGCCTGTATATTTTTTTTAAATAAAAACATTAAGCATGATTTATTAAATGTTGGAAGTGGTAAAGATTACTCAATTACTCAGTATGCAAAATTTATTATGAAAACTTTAAAAACAAACAAAAAAATAATTTACGATAAAGGAATGTTGGACGGAACACCTAGAAAATTGCTTGATTCTTCATTAGCAAATAAAGCTGGATGGAAGCCAAAGGTGAAATTATTAGATGGTCTAGAAAAAACAATATCTAATATTAATATTAAAAAGCTAATTTAATTGATGTTTAAAAAAACCATTATAATACCTTGTTTCAATGAGATAAATACAATTCAAATTATAATTGAGAAAGTTCAAGGATGTATAGATAGCGAAGATAACATAATTATAGTTGATGATGGCTCAACTGATGGAACTAAAGAAGTTCTAAAAAATTTAAATAATTCTCAAATCGAAGTTAAATTTCATGAAAAAAATTTTGGAAAAGGCAGAGCTATAAAAACAGCGTTAAATGGTAAACTTAATGATATAGTAATTATACAAGATGCAGATTTAGAATATAATCCAAAAGACTATTCTTTGCTAGTTCAGCCTTATTTAGAAACAGATGCTGATGTAGTTTATGGTTCAAGATTCATTGGTACAAATAACTATGTTAGAGTTCATTTATTTTGGCATTATGTTGCAAATAAAATTTTAACTTTTATCTGTAATATTTTTACAAATCTAAATATGACCGATATGGAAACAGGCTATAAATCATTTAAAAATAAGGCCATATCTTCAATAAACTTAAACGAAAAATCTTTCGGCTTTGAACCAGAGATTACAATTAAATTAGCAAAAAAAAAATTTAAATTTTACGAAGTTCCAATTTCATATGCAGGAAGATCTTATGATCAAGGAAAGAAAATAAGATTAAAAGATGCCTTTAGAGCAATTTATTGTATTTTTAGGTACAGCTTATTAGATTGATTTATTTATTTTTATTGTAATATTTAACCTCATCATCAATCATTATTTTGATTAATTTTTTAAGGGATGTTTTAGGTTTCCAATTTAATTCTTTTTTGGCTTTTGCGGAATTACCAAGAAGATTATCTACCTCAGCTGGTCTAAAATTTTTTGGGCTTATTTTTATAATAGGTTTATTATTTTCAAGATTTATTAATCTCATTTTAATACCTTTTCCAATCCATCTTGTTTTAAGTTTAAGATATTTTGTTACTTGATCAATAAAATATTTTATTGAGTAATTCTTGCCTGTTGAAATTACATAATCTTTTGGTTTTTTTTGTTGTAGCATTTTCCACATAAGTTTCACATATTCTTCAGCATAACCCCAATCTCTTTTTGCATAAATATTTCCAAGTTCTAAAAAATCTAAATCACCATTAATAATTTTTATCAATCCTAAGGTTATTTTTCTTGTAACAAATTCTTCGCCACGCAAAGGAGATTCATGATTAAATAAAATTCCTGAAACTGCAAACATATTGTAAGATTTTCTATAATTTTGAGTAATATAATGTCCAAATACTTTTGATATACCATAAGGACTTTGTGGATTTAATGGTGTTTTTTCATTTTGCGTTTTTTCTAAAATTGTTCCAAACATTTCTGATGAGGAAGCTTGATAAAATTTTGCTTCCGTATTGTAGTTTCTAAGAGCTTCTAAAATTCTTAAAACTCCTAGCCCAGTTATATTTGCTGTATTGAGAGGACTATTAAAGGAAGTTTTAACAAAGGATTGTGCAGCAAGGTTATAAAATTCTTGAAAATTATATTTTTTTATAATTCTTTCTATTTCAAAAGTTTCACTTATTTCCATTTCTTCAATCAAAACCTTTTTTTCAATTCCTAATCTTTTTAATCTCCAAAGATCACTTCTTGCTGACCTTCTATCTGTTCCTATAACTCTATAATTTTTATCTAACAATAATTTAGCAAGATAAGACCCATCTTGCCCAGAAACACCTGTTATGATAGCCGTTTTTTTCATTAATACTAAATCATTTATAATATTATCGTTGTTAAGTAAAACACATTGAATTAACAGGATTTAGTTGCTTTACATAATATATTTTTATTTGTATAAGATTTTGCCTGGTGATTATTGCGAAAGGGAAATACCCGATCCCATTCCGAA
>CEUZ01128269.1_pt1 | contig 15920 bp, 14 predicted proteins | sample 361511 | NCBI WGS metagenome assembly CEUZ01 (sample SAMEA2622822, study PRJEB7988) | marine metagenome | biome: marine biome (ENVO:00000447); feature: surface water layer (ENVO:00002042); material: "saline water (ENVO:00002010), including plankton (ENVO:xxxxxxxx)" | depth 5 m
TTTATTTCACATAGCTTGCTTATTTTTTGAATTATTTTTTTCGAATATTTATTTATTCTAGGTTTTTGCGTAATTACATTTATATCAATATTATTTATTGAAAAATTTTTAGATTTAATTAATCGAATTACTTTTTCAAGTAATATTGTAGATCTAATATTTTTATATTTTTTATTTTTATTTGGAAATAATTTTCCAATATCACCTAATCTACAAGCTCCTAGCAGACTGTCTATTATAGAATGTAGCACGGGGTCACCATCCGAATGACCTTCCAATCCAAGCTTAAAAGGTATTTTTATTCCTCCAAGGTATAATTTTCTTTTTTTAATCAATTTATGTATGTCAAATCCTATGCCCGTGTAAGATTTTCCTCCTTTTATGTATTTAAAAATATCCAAGTCCTCTTTATCTGTAATTTTAAAATTTTTTTTTGAACCCTTTATAGTAATTACTTTTTCTTGTTCAGCAGTAAACAAAGCAGAATCATCATCAAGTGCTGCATTAATATTTTTTAGATGTTTTTCATATATATTCTTATATTTAAATCCTTGAGGAGTTTGGGCAAAACTTAATGTATCTCTTTCAATATTTTTAAAAATTATATTTTTTTCAGATCTTTTTACAGCATCAGTTACTTTTAAAACAGGAATTACAGCATTATTTCTTTTTAGTTCATTTATTATATTTCTAATTAATTTTTCAGAGGGATTGGGTCTTGCAGCATCATGAATTAGTACTTTAGTGCAATTCATTTTTCTTATCTTTCTCAGAGCTAGCAAAGTGGATTCCTGTCTTGTTTTACCCCCTTCTATTTTTATTGTGTTTGTTAAATCTAATTTTTTAAAATATTTTTTATGTTTTTTGTTATAAACCAATATAATTTTTTTAATTTCGTTTATTTTTTTAAATGTATTTAATGAATGTTCCAATAAAGTATTATTATTTACAATTTGAAAGGGTTTTGGAGTGGTAGATTTTAACCTTTTGCTATCTCCCGCAGCTAATAGTATAAGAAACAAGCTCATTTTTTTTACTAAATTGCCATATATTTATTATAAATGTTAACTATTATTAACGAATGATTCATACCATTAAAAATAATAAATGGGTAATTCTAACGTTACTCACCTGTATTTTGTTAGGCACGATAACATTTTTTACTTTTATTAATCAAAGCTTTATTAAGTTAAACGATTTTAATCTACAAACACTACTAATTATAGACGCAGTCTTACTAATATTGTTTTTTTTACTTATCTTTCGAGAAACATTTGCTGCCTTCAAAGATAAAAAGAAGGGTAAATTAGGATCACAAACAAGCTTAAGATATATTTTGTTTTTTTCAACTACTACACTGCTTCCATCAATATTAATTGCAATTTTCTCTCTCTTTTTATTTAATGTTGTTATTCAAAACTTTTTTGATAAAAAAATAAAATCTATAGTTAATGGATCAGCTGAGCTTGGAAAAAACTATGTTGAACAAACCCGAAATTCAGTAGAAGCTGATATTTTATTGATGCTATTTGATATAAACAGTAATTCAAACCTATTTTATGACAATCCAAACAGATTCCAAAATTTACTTGTTACACAAAGGTTATTAAGAAAATTAGATGAAGTTCATTTATTAGATAGTTCTGGAAATATTATAATGTCAAATATAGTTGATAATAAACTTGACTTTATAAAACCTCCTGAAGAAGCATTTGTTATGGCTTTGGAGGGAAAGTCAGTAAGAATAAGCGACTCTAATTCAAACAGAACATCAGCTTTAGCTAAATTAGATAATTTTATAGATACCTATCTTTATGTCGTGAAATTTATGGATCCAAAAGTAGTTAAATATTTAAAACAAACAGGAGAGGCAATAAATTTTTACTACACTATTCAGGATAAAAAAACTGGATTAAAAATTACTTTTGCGATCATCTATGTTTTAATTGTTGCATTGCTATTGTTTCTTTCTGTTATTATAGCTGTTAACTTTTCTTCTCGTCTTACAAAACCAATTGTGAATTTAATAAATGCATCTGAAAAAATAAGTACAGGAAATTTGAATACAAAAGTTCCTAATATTGAGACTGACAATGAGTTCAAGAAATTAAATGATAATTTTAATTCAATGATTGATAAGTTAAAAAAACAACAAGATAAACTCATTTTATCAGAAAGACATTCTGCCTGGGAGAGTGTTGCTCGAAAATTAGCTCATGAAATAAAAAATCCACTTACGCCAATTCAATTATCAATTGATAGAATTAAAGAAAAATATTTGCCAAAAATTGAATCTGATAACAAAAATTTTTCAAGTTATTTAGATACAATAAATAAACAAATAAAAGATATTGAGCATTTAGTAAACGAATTTTCAGATTTTGCTAGAATGCCAAAACCTGTTCTTAAAAAAATGAATTTAAAAAATGCAATCTTACCAGCTTTTAATTTACACAAATTGGCTGTGCCTAAAATAAACTTTAGTTTATCTGAAAAAAAAATGTCCAATGATATAATGGGTGATGCTGAGCAACTGAATAGAGTATTCTTTAATTTAATTAAAAACTCCATCGAGTCCATTCAAGAAAAAACAAATAAAAGCGTTGATTTTAAAGGAAAAATTACCATAGATATTAATCATGATAGTTATTATATATACGTTACAATTAAAGATAATGGCGTGGGCTTTGAACATATTGATAAAACAAAAATGCTTAAACCATATTTTACTACTAAGAAAAAAGGTACTGGATTAGGATTAGCTGTAGTTACTAAAATTATAAATGATCACAATAGTACAATTTCATTTACTTCAATCAGTGAAGGAGCAAAAGTAGATATTTCTATACCTAAAACAATATGACAAATGAAATTTTAATTATAGATGATAATTTAGATATAAGATTGTTAATATCTGGAATATTAAAAGACAAAGGTTACGTTGTAAGAGAAGCAGCTAATTATGATCAAGCTATTTTAGAAATTAAGAAAAAAACACCTGATGTTGCAGTTATAGATGTAAAATTAGATAAGGGTGATAATGACGGCATAGAACTTTTAACTCATTTAAAAAAAATAGATTCCGAAGTACCAGTTATAATGATATCAGGTCATGCTAATGTTCAAATGGCTGTAGATTCACTTAAACTTGGAGCATTTGAGTTTATGCAAAAACCTTTTTCTGCGGACAGACTACTAAATTTTGTAAATAGAGCTTTTGAAAATATTGATTTAAAAAAAGAAAAACGTATTTTAGAAAATAAACTATTCCACTCCTATGAAATAATAGGTCAGAGTCAATCTATAGAAAAGATAAGAAATTTAATTAACAAATTAAGTAACACTGAAAGTAGAGTATTTATTTCTGGACCTGCAGGTTCTGGAAAAGAACTAGTTGCTAGACAAATTCATAAAAAATCGATCAAATCAGAAAAACCTTTTGTTGTAGTAAATGGAGCATTATTAGATCCAGAAAAATATGAGTTGGAACTTTTTGGATCAGAAAACAACGATGGAACGATTAATTATGGTTTTTTTGAAAAAGCAAAAGATGGAACATTGCTTATAGATGAAATTTCTGAAATTCCTTTAGAAACTCAAGCAAAAATACTAAGAGTTTTAATCGATCAAAAATTTAAAAGAGTAAATGGATCTAAAGAAATTAATGTAAATGTTAGAATAATAAGCACGACTAGCAAAGTTATAAGAAAAGAAATTGACAGTGGAAACTTTAGAGAAGATTTATACCATAGGCTTAATGTTGTTCCAATAAATCTACCGGCATTAAAAGAAAGGACCGAAGACATTCCTTTATTATTAGATTATTTTTCTAAGAAAATTTCTGAATTAAATGGAATTACCGAAGCAAAACTGGATACAAATTTTGATCTTTATTATAAGTATGAGTGGCCAGGAAATGTTAGAGAATTAAGAAATTTGGTAGAAAGAGTATCTATTTTGTCTGTAAATGAAAATAAAGTTAACATTAATGACTTAGTACAAGATGCTCTATCTCAAAGAAGCTTTAAAAGCAATCAAGACACATACAGCAATGTATTGTCATATCCTTTAAAAGAGGCCAGAGAAAAATTTGAAAAAGATTATTTAACTTCACAATTAAAAAAACATAAAGGAAACATATCAAAAACCGCATCATTTATTGGAATGGAGAGGTCGGCTCTTCATAGAAAACTTAAAACTTTAGGCATCAAAGGTCTTAATTAAAATGAATATTATAATATGTGGGGCCGGAAGAGTTGGCTTTTCAATTTCAAAACAATTATCTGCACAAGGTCATTCTTTAACTGTTATAGATCAGTCTAGTGAATTTATTCAAAAAATTAATGATACTCAGGATGTCAAAGGAGTAGTAGGGAAAGCAACTTCTCCATCAGTTTTAGAAAAAGCTGGAGCTGAGGAAGCAGATATGATCATAGCAGTTACAACAAGCGATGAAACCAATATGGTTATATGTCAAATAGCACATTCTATTTTTAATATTAATAAAAAAATTGCAAGGATCAGAGGACAGGAATTTTTAGGATCCAAATGGAGTAAGTTATTTGGTAAATCAAATTTACCGATTGATGTAATTATTTCGCCTGAACTAGAGGTAGCAAGATCTTTACAAAGAAAACTTGATGCTCCTGGAGCACTAGATAGTGTACCTTTTGCAAACGGTAAAATAAAAGTTTTAGAAATAAATATTGAAAAGGACTGTCCTTTAGTTAACACAGAATTATCAAAGTTAACCACTAGTTTTCCTAATTTGAGAGCAAATGTTTTAGGAGTAATAAGAGATGATAAATTCGTAATATTAAAAAAGAATGACAAATTAATGGTAAATGATAAAGCTTTCTGCGTAGTGAATGCGTCGCAAATTGATAAACTTTTAGCTTCATTTGGTCATGATGAAAAGCCAGCAAAAAAGATTTTAATAGTAGGAGGCGGTAACATTGGTTTTAATTTAGCAAAAAATATAGAAAATGATTCTGAGGGAGTCAGAGTAAAAATAATTGAAAAGAATAAAGAAAGAGCTGAGTTTATCGCAAATGAACTTAACAACACTATTGTAATAAATGGCGATGGATTAGATGAAGATGTTTTAAAAGAAGCAAACATCGAAGAAGCCGAAACAATTCTATCTTTAACAAATGATGACGAAGATAATATTATGGTTAGTGTTTTGGCAGAAAAAAATAACCCAAACAAAAGAACCATAGCATTAGTAAATAAAAAAAATTATAGCTTGTTACAAACATCTCTTAAGATTAATGATTTGGTTGATCCTAGACTTACTACCGTTTCTACAATATTAAAACACGTACATAAAGGAACGATAGAAACAGTTTATACACTTTTAGATGGCGAATATGAGTTTATAGAAGCTGAAATATTAGAAACTTCAGAACTTATAAATAAATCAATAAAAGATTCTAATCTTCCAAAAGAAATAAGAATAGGTGCTGTCGTAAGAAAAAAAGATGTAATAATTCCAAAATCCGATTTTAAGTTTGAAAAAAAAGATTTAGTGGTTTTTTTAACGAAAAGAGAGCATTTAGAAAAAGTAGAAAGCTTATTCAGAATAAGTTCATTAGTTTAATGAATTATAAAAGCATACTTTATTTTTTAGGAATATATTCTTTATTTATTTCTTTTTTTTCTATTCTTAATATTTTTTATTCCATATATTTTGATCACACTTTAGATTTATATTCATATTTTATTACTTTTATAATTTCACTATTGGTAGGAACTTTTTTTTGTTATTTGGGATATAAACATATTCAAAATATTACTTTAAGTGATCAAATAATGTTTATAGTAATAAGTTTTGTATATGTACCTTTATTAATTAGTATTCCTTATTTTTTAAGTTCATATAATATTAATTTTTTAGATTCTTACTTCGAGTCAGTTTCAGGAATTACTTCTACAGGCTTTTCTATAATCGAAGATATTTCATATATAGATGAGCCGCTTTTATTGTGGAGATCGAGCTCACAATGGCTTGGCGGTTTACTTTTGTTAATAGCAATAGTTGGTACTATTGGATCTAGGCAAAGCAAAATTAGACCAGTTTTTTTAGTATCGTCAGAAGCATCAGGTAAAAATTTTTATAATAATTTTAATATTTACTTTATTAAAATATTGTTGATTTATTTTTTATCTACTCTTGCTATTATAGTGCTCTTCAAAATTTCAAATATTAGATTTTTCGATTCTGTTAATCTTGCTTTTACTGCAATATCTTCCGGTGGATTTATATCAACAGAAAATTTGTCAGATATATTAACTAATAATTTTAAAATTTTTATATTTTCAATTTCACTTTTGTTTCCGATATTTAATTTTTATCTATTTTTTAATATTTTTACTAGAAAATTTAAATTCCAGAATCATCATGAAGATTTACACCTTGCTTTAATAATTATAATAACAACTTTAATATTTTATTTTATTATTATTCCTAATAGAGATTTTGTTAATATTTTATTATCTATAGTTACATCAATATCCACATCAGGTTTAGTAGTTAATAATTTAAATATTGATTCTACGCTATTTTTCATTCTTCTAACTATAATGGGAGGTTCTTTGATAGCTACTAGCTCTGGTATAAAGTATACGAGGTTTTATATTCTTCTTAAAATTTCCTATCAAGAAATATATAGATTAGTTAAGCCAATAAATATTTTTAACAAAAATTTATATAATGTAGAATCAAAAATTGATGATGACGATTCGAAAATTGCCTTTATGGTGTTCATATCTTTTATCATCTTAGTTTTTATTTTAACCAGCTTTTTAACACTAGACAATTTAAGTTTTGAAGATTCTTTCAAATTATCAATACTTACACTTACTAATACTGTAACATCATCATTATATGGTTTAGAAAGTTTAAATTTTTTTGATTTAAATAACTTTACCAAGATATTTTTAATAGTTTTTATGATACTTGGAAAAATTGAAATAATAGCTATTTTATTTTTAATTAAAAAGTTTATCTTTAAGGAATAAATTATGGCAAAAATATTAATATTAGGTGCTGGGTCAATGGGTACAGCTTTTTCAGTACCTTGTTCAGATAACAATCACCAAGTTACAATAGTGGGTACACATTTGGAGGATAATTTTATCGAAAAAATTAATATTGACGGAGTTCACCCAGCTTTAAATTGCAAAATACCTGCAAATGTAAAATTTTTAAAATTTGAGAAACTTTATGATGAATTAAATGGGGAAATAGACTTTATAGCAATAGCAGTTGTTTCCAAAGGTATAGATTGGGCTGCATCTCAATTAAGTAAAATTAAAAACTTAAAAATTCCTATTTTAATATTAACAAAGGGCCTATCTATTAATAAAAATAAATATGAGATTTTGGCAGATAAAGTTGAAAGAATACTAAAGAAAAATGGAATCAAAAAACCAAAATTAATAGCTGCTGGAGGGCCATGCTTAGCTATAGGTTTAGCTAATCGAATTCACACGTCAGTTATATATGCAAGTTCAAATATTAAAAATGCTGAGAAAATATCTAAATTAGTATCAACAAATTATTATCATGTTTTTACATCAAATGATGTAATTGGGGTAGAAGTTTCAGCTGCAATTAAAAATATTTTTTCGATGTTAATAGGAGCATCCAAAGGACTATGTAATACAGATGCTAATAAAGAATTAAGAGAAAAAAATTATTTAAACACAGCCGCATCTTTATTGCAGCAATCTATATATGAAATGATAATTTTTACTCAAAATCTTAAGGGAAAGAAAGAAACAGTATTAGGATTAGCTGGCATTGGTGATTTATATGTAAGCGCTGATGGAGGAAGAAACAGTAAAATGGGATATTTTATAGGAGAAGGAATTTCGTATGAAGATGCAAAAAAATTAAAAATGCCAAATGAGACAATAGAAGGAGCTGAACTTATTTTTGAAATTGGAGCTAAAATTAAAAATGATTTTTCTATAAAAAAATTGCCTTTAATGATAAGTATGATAAATACCATTTTGAATAAAAAACCATTAAAAATTGAATGGAATAGTTTCAAATGATATTAGCGCCCTTAGCTCAGCTGGATAGAGCATCGGTTTTCTAAACCGAGGGTCGGAGGTTCGAATCCTTCAGGGCGCGCCAAATAATTTAATAATGAAAATAAAAAAAATAATTACTACTAAAGAAGATAAAAATATTTTTTTTGTTTTATTATTTTTTTTATTTCTTGGAATTTTTTTAAGGTATTATCAATTAAATTTCGAAAATTATTGGTGGGATGAAATGCTTGGCTTTTGGACAGCCGACCCTTATGTTAGTTTTGACGAAACTATCTCAAGACATAGAAATCACGACCAGACATCCATTATATTTCATTTAATTGCAAAAAATTATTACAATATTTTTGGTTATAATCCTGAATTTGGAAGATATATTTCATTTTTTTTTGGTGCTTTATCAATTCCTGCTCTAGGTTTTTTGTCAAAACAAATAAAAAACAATTACTCATATTTATTATCGGTATTACTAATCAGTATAAATATTTATCTTATTAACTATTCGCAGGAAACAAGAGTTTATTCTTTTATTTTTTTAATGTGTACAATAAATTTAATTTTTTATTACAAAATATTAAATTTGTCTAAATTTACATTAAGAAATAAAAATGTATTTATATTTTATATTTTATCTTCAATTTTGAGTTTATGGCTAAGTCCATTTGTATTAATTATAATATTTTCACAAACACTATACTGTATTTACGTTTTTATTTTTTACAGAATAAAAAATAATTTATTCTTTTTATCATTATCTTTAATTTTAATAATATATTTTATAAGTAGTTATGATTTTATTTTTACAGAACTTGCTAATAAGGAGAGTCATTTTGTTGGCAATATAGACTGGAAATTCTTTTATGATTTATTTTTTTCCAGATTTTTTGGCTCAGGTATCATGGGAGCAATATATTTAAGTACATTTATTTTTTTACTAATTTATTTTAAAAAGAAAATATTTGATATTAATAATAACTTTTTACCTTTGATTTTTATAATATTTTTTTCCTATTTTATTCCTATCATGTATGAATTTGTAGCTATACCAATTTTATCTGATAGATACATAATTTTTGTTTTAATTCCTATTATTCTTTTAATCTCTATTTTGCTTTATCAAATAGAAAATAAATATTTAAAAAATTCCTTAGTATTAATTTTGTTAATTTCTACAAGCATCAATCTTTTTTTTGAAATAAAATTTAGAGAAGAAACTAAACCTGAATTCAATCATGCAATCGAATATATTTCTGAAAGTAAGACTAAAAATTTAGCTATTTTTGTAGACAACCAAAAAGTTGATAGAGAAACTTTATTAATAATAAACAACTATATGTTTTCATTAGGAGCATCAAAAAAAAATAATATAAGATTTTTTGATTTTTATAATATACCTTCAAAAATAAATAATATTTGGATTGTTTGTTTTGAACCTATTACCGGAATTCATTGTAAAGATTATAAAAGAAAAAATAAAAAATGGGATCTTGTAGAAGAAAAAAAATATCATTTATTGTCAGTTAACTTAGTAAGAAGAAAAAATTAAACATGTTAAGTTTGGTAACAAAAGTTATAAATAATATTGATACCGTTTATCATCAAAAAAAAATTTTTAATGTTCTTAAGGAACTAAATTTGAAAACAGTGTTTGATGTTGGGTCCCACAAAGGTGAATTTCTGAGTTATATTTTTAAACTAGATTCAATAAAAAATATCCATTCTTTCGAACCACAAAAAAAAGTTTTTGCTGAACTTGAACAAAAATATTCCAATAAAAAAAATATTATATTAAATAATTTTGGGATTAGCGATGTAGATGGATCCAAAAATTTAAAGATAAATAGGTTAACATCAACATCTACATTTTCTGAAATTAGAGAAAATTCTATATGGTTTAAGTTAAAAAATATTATTTTATTTTCAAAAAATTCTATTGAAGATAATTATCCAGTGAAACTAACAACTCTTGATCAATATATTCATGAAAAAAAAATTACTAATATAGATCTTTTAAAGATTGATACCGAAGGCCATGAGTTAAATGTGTTGAAAGGAGTAGAAAAATCACTAGATAAAAAAATAGTAAAATATATTTTATTAGAAGCAAATCTTACAAAAATGTACAAAAATTATAATATAGAAGACATAGAAAATTTTTTGCAGAGAAAATATTATAAAATAGTTAAAAAATTTAAATTTCCTCTGCTCAATTTTGAAGATAGGTTATACGTACGTAAGGAATTTTAAAAAATTACTAAAGTGGATCAAAAAAATATTAATATTTCTAGTTTAGATTTATTCAGAGGCCTAGCTGGTTATGGCGTAGCTATATGCCATTATTTTTACTATTTATATAATTTTACTAGTTTTCAATTTTATTCAATTTTTTTTGTTGAACTCTTTTTTGTATTAAGTGGTTTTGTTTTATTTCCTCAATTGCAAAAAGTCTATAATAATTTAAAAAATACTAAAATTTTTTTTATTAGAAGATGGTTAAGGACTATTCCTCCATATGTAATTGCCTTAATTTGTTATTCAATTTTATTTAATAAGTTCGACACAGACACTATTAAATACCTTTTCTTTATTCAAAAAGCGTCAGAAAGTTTTATACAAGAAGATTATTTTTCTGTAGCATGGTCTTTATCTGTAGAAGAGTATTTTTACTTATTATTTCCTTTATTTTTATTTTTTCTAAATAAGAAGAAATTTTTGCACGTAACTTTTATATTTATTTTTTTAATTTACTTTTTTAAGATAGCTTATTTATTTACAGAAACAGATGAAGAGTTTTATAGAATTGGAACTTTTTTAAGATTAGATTCAATTGCTTTTGGTATTATTTTAAGAATCTATTTCAATAAAATAAACAATTATCTTTTTAACATAGCATCTTTAATTCTTATCTTATTTAGTATGAAATATTTTTTTGATAAAATGCTAAATTTGTCAAACTTTGACTTATTCTTATTTGTGTTACTTACACAATTTTTCTCTGTAAATATGATAATAATTTTTATTAATTTTAATAAATTTATTAAGAACCAATTTATTATTAGAATATTTTCATTGTTATCAAAACAAACATACTCAATTTATTTATTCCATTTATTGTTTGTTCATTTCTTTGAAATAAATAAATATTTTTCTAACTCAGGCCTATTATTTATTTATTATCTTGTCACACTTTTTTTATTTAGCAGCATTTTTTATTATTTTGTAGAAAAAAAAATAATGGATAGTAGACCTAAATATATTAGTTAAATATTTGATTCTTCATACAAATATGTAAGCTTTACCTTGATTTTTGTGACAATTTGGTCCTTGTTTTTTTTCTAATAATCAGGATAACTAATTAAATGTTCTACGAATTAATATCTCTAGGTGGTTACGGAGCTTTTGTATGGCCAGCTTTTATATTCACGTTATCAAGCATCTTTATACTTTTTTACATTAGTATTAAAGAACTTAAAAAAAATGAAAAAATTTATTTAGCTAAGATTTCAAAATATAAATCTTTTAATATTAAAGTTCAAAGACATAGAACTGCAAAAAGAACAATAGTAAGTAGTCAAAATTTTTAGTTATATTTCTTCATTTAAAATTTTATGTTTACAAAGAAAGTTAAGCTAAGATTTTTTTTATTACTTTTATCAATTATTTTAGCATCATTTGTTGTTTTTTTTATAATGAGGTCGCTAGAGGATAATGTTGTTTATTTCTATTCACCATCTGAGGTTTATAAAAAAAGTGATATTTCCTTTGAAAAAAAAATTAGAATTGGTGGATTGGTTAAAGAAAATTCAATTAAAAAAAATGAAAATTCTATTAATTTCGTAATTACAGATTTAAAAAAGGAAATAGTTGTTTCTTACCAAGGATTATTGCCTAATTTATTTGCAGAAGGCAAAGGAGTAGTTGCTGAAGGTAAACTTAAAGATAAAAAATATTTTATAGCAGAAAATATATTAGCAAAACACGATGAAAATTATATGCCACCTGAAGTAAGCAAAGCTTTAGAAAATTCAAATAATTAGGTATTATTAAATTAATGCTTAAATTTTTATTTCCTAACAAAATTTTATCTTTATCAAACAAATCAATTAATTTTTTAATTATATTATTAGTTTTGGTAATGATTATAGGAATTATATACTCTATAATAATTTCTCCACCAGATTATATACAAGGTGATTCTGTAAGGATCATGTACGTACATGTACCCACATCTATTTTAGCAATTCTTTGTTTTGCTTTTATTGGTATATCTTCAATATTGAATTTGATTTTTAAAATTAAAATTATGCCGCTTATTGCAAAAAGTTTAGCACCGGTTGGTTTAATTTTTTCATTAATTTCAATTTTTACAGGTTCCCTCTGGGGAAAGCCTACTTGGGGTATATGGTGGGTATGGGACGCAAGATTAACATCCATGTTTATTCTCTTACTTTTTTATTTTGCATATATTTTAATATGGAAATTTGTCAAAAATTTTGAAAAAGCAAATAAAATATCATCAATAATTGCTATTGTAGGTTTGTTTAATTTACCTATCATAAAATATTCAGTAGACTGGTGGAATACACTTCATCAACCATCAAGTATTACATTAACCTCCTCACCGTCCATACATTATACAATGCTTATACCTTTATTAATTATGTTTTGTGCAATGTTAATTTATTCTTTGGTAATTTTTTTAATAAGATACAAAACAGAAATAATAAAATTTAAACTTAATAACAGAAAAAATAAAATTTAAGATTTATAACTTTGATTTTTTATTATGAAAAAAAATAATAAAAACACCAATTAACAAAAAAATAATAGGAAAAATCCATAACGCAAAAGTGTTAATATTAAATACTGGCTTAAGGAGTATAAAATCTCCATACCTTTCAGTTAAAAAGTTATATATGTCCTTATCTTTATAGCCTTCTTTAATTTTTTCTCTTATCAATATACGTAAATCTTTTGCGATTGTAGCATTAGATTCATCGATGGATTGATTTTGGCAAATCATACATCTTATATTTTTTGAAATTTGACGAGCTCTCATTTCCATTTTTTTGTCTTCAAGAAATTCTTCAGGTTCAACTGAAAAGGAATCGGCAAAAGATAAATTAAATATAATAATTAATATTAATAATAAAAATGATTTTTTTTCTTTTATATCTCTTAACATTATTTGAAATTATTTTTAATTTTTAAATTAATCTTATTATAAATATTTTTATCAATTGGTCCTACGTGTTTATATTTAATAATACCTTCAGAATTTATTAAGAAAGTTTCTGGTATTCCATAAACACCCCAATCAATAGCAATATTTCCTTTTTTGTCGATTGCTATATTTGAATATGGATTTCCTAATTCTTTAAGCCACTGTTTAGCTTTTTTCTTGTTATCTTTGTAATTAATTCCTATTACATTTAATTTTTTATTACTTGATAAAAGTTTAATATATTTATGTTCATCTCTACAAGGTTTGCACCATGTAGCAAAAAAGTTAACTATAGTAATTTTGTTATAAATTAGCTCTGATGAAATAAAATTTTTATCTTTAATTAAAGATTCGGCTTCGAAAATTGGAACTTCTTTATCCAGCAACGCCGAGGGTATATTTTGTGGATTTCTCTCAATAATTAATAGGTAAAAAAAGGTAAATAATATTAAAAAAAACACAATATATAAAAGAAAGGAAATTTTTTTAATCATATTTTTATAAGTTTTATTTTCCTAAAATTAGTGTAAATAGCAACTAATCCAGCTAAAAATATAAAAAAAGCACCAATCCATATAAACATTACAAGTGGGTTATAATATAATCTAACAACCCATCCATCTTTTAAGTTACCATCTCCTATTACAATATATAAATCTCTTAATATATTTGTATGAATTGAAGCTTCACTAGTCATATTTTTAGTTACAGGATAAAATCTATTTTCAGGTTTTAATTCAGCAATTATTTTCTTCTCATCATTATAAATTGAAAATTTACCCTGTATAGCGACAAAATTTTTGCCTACAACTTCATCAATTTTTTGAAAGATAATATTATATTTTTGTAATTTGGTATTATCATTAATTTTCATTCTGACAATTTTTTCTTCCTGCCAAATAGATGATGCGGTAATACCTAAAATTAAAAAACCTAATCCTAAATGAGCTATAATCATACTCTTAAATACTTTTAATTTTTTCATTTGTGCCAGTGCAATTAAATTATTCACTATTATCCAAAATGCTAAGAAAACACCTACAACTCCAACGATATTACGTAACTTGTATAAGTACAAAAACATTAATGAACTTAATATTGTAAGAACAATACTCAAAAAATTTTCTTTCATTACTTTTAAAATCTTATCTTTACCCCAAGACAAACTAGAAGCTAAGCCCATTATAATTATTGCAGGAAACATCATCGGAACTATTACTGTGTTATAATAAGGTTCGCCGACTGAAATTTTTTTATTTAAAAAGGCTTCAACAACAAGAGGATAAACAGTCCCCAAGAATACTGTAGCACAAACAATTACCATAATAATATTATTTATTAAAATACTTCCTTCTTTGCTAAAAAAAGTAAAATAATTATTTGAATAAAATTTTTTTGAATATTTTCCAAATATAAAGAGTGCATAGCTACTTAATAAAGTAATAAATACAAGTATAAAAATACCCCTGTCAGGATCTAAAGCAAATGCATGAACGCTAGTAAGTATTCCAGATCTAACTAAAAATGTTCCAGTAGTACTTAAAATAAAAGTTAATAAAGCAAGTAATAACACCCAGGTTTTTAAAGATTGTTTTTTCTCAACAGTAATTAATGAATGTAACAACGCTGTGCCTAAGAGCCATGGCATAAACGAAGCATTTTCTACTGGATCCCAAAACCACCAACCACCCCATCCTAATTCATAATAAGCCCACAACGAACCAAAGGCTATTCCAATGGTAAGAAATGTCCATGATATTAAAACAAAAGGTTTCATATAACTGTACCAAATAATTTTTTGATTATCCTCAGATGTTAAAGTTGCAATAGCCATAGAAAATACTGCTGAGAATCCAACGTAGCCAACATAAAGTAATGGAGGATGAATCGCTAAAGCAGGATCTTGTAAAACAGGATTAAAACCCAATCCATTTTCTGGAGTTGGAATGATTTGTTCAAAAGGGTTAGAGGTAAGTAAAGTAAAAAGTAAAAAGCCAAAAATTATTATTGATTGAATTTCTAAACTTTTAAATATAAATGAAGAGTTTTTTTCATCAAATAATTTAAATATTAAATAATTAAAAATACATAAAACTAATAACCATAATAACATTGAGCCTTCATGATTCCCCCAAACTGCAGAAATTTTGTATATTAGTGGCTTACTCGTATGTGAATTTTGATAAACATTTGCTACGCTGAAATCTGATGTTACATAACAGTACATCAACGAAATAAAGGATAACATAATGCTAAAAAATAATCCTTTTACAATAATTTTGTTATTAGTTGAGTTAAGATGATATTTTTTTTTAACTGAATTAGTAAATTGTAATGCAGATAAAATTAAACCTAACCATAAAGATAAATTTCCTAAAAGAGGAACCATGTGATAGGTCTATACTTGGCAAAAAAGATTGCAATCTTACATTCTGACTAATTTTATGGTTGAATAAATGCCTATATAGTGCAATTTTTAGTCATATTACTAAATATAGATAATTTTTTTTCTACTAAAGCTTTTACAAATCTTTTTAATAAATCATAATAATCAAAACAATGTGTTGAATATTTATTATTCAATTCATTTATTGTTAACAATAAAAAGAGGAAAAAAATGTATAAATACATTAAA